>Ga0247807_10000095_pt1 | contig 73820 bp, 115 predicted proteins | sample UWRJL074202C1_FD_179931 | JGI IMG/M metagenome (GOLD analysis project Ga0247807, IMG submission 179931) | Plant litter microbial communities from Arlington Agricultural Research Station in Wisconsin, United States - UWRJ-L074-202C-1 | ecosystem: Environmental > Terrestrial > Plant litter >...
ATGTATCGATAACAAAGAATCCTTCGCCTCCTTTATGCTTGCTAATGGGCTTGTAGATAGGAATCCTTTTGGGGACAATCAGCCTTATGTATCAATTTTCGACACCCACTTAGATTCAGCATGTAACGTAAGACGAACTGAATGGCAAGAAGCCGAATCCAAAGTAAAAAAATATTTAATCTTAATTGTAGAGTAATGGAAAAAATTGATTACAGAAAATACACCAAAGGAGATGTATTTTGGATAACCTTCACTAATGCCAATGATACATCATTATTAAGGCAACACGCTTACGTAGACACTGATCCTAAAACCACCGACAAAGGGAATATATCTTTATGTAACAGGTATCATGGATGGAACGGGAACGAGGATGCAGATAACGCCTCTGATTTATATAGAGGTGAATTGATGGATAAACATTGCTGCAAAATATGCAGGAAGATTTTTGATAAACTAAAGGAGGCAGAGTAATGGAAAACGAACCGAAAATAACAGAGGAACAAAGGATGTTAGCTATCATCGAAAATCAAGCGGATATTACAGGTTGGCACATAGGGGGAAATTCTACTATGAAAGCCATGATTTTCGCCTGCATGGAAATATATGCTGATTACCGCCTATCAGCTTTAGAAGCAGCGAACCAGAAGCTAAGAGAAGCGTTGCAAATCATCGCTAACCCGATAAAACACTTACAAGATGAAGCCAAACACCAACGTTACAATTTAAATGGCGTTAATGCGGTAAAAATAGCTAACAGCGCAGATTATTTGAAAAGCATAGCAGAACAAGCACTAAAAAAGGATAAGCTATGAAAAAATACATACGCAAGTGGGTGAAGGATGAAAAAAGACTTGTAAAACTATTCTTTCAAAAAGGCTTTATGGATAAGAATTGCCCGCCTATTTCAGAATTATATTGGGAGGAATTCAGGCACGGAAATCGACAACGAAGAAGAAACGGTAAAGTATATGTGTTCTATGACTATTTGCCAGAAATACATTACGGTACTTGTGATTATTGGGGCGAATATGATGATCATGCTTTGATCCCCGAAATGATTGAAGGAATTAGATGGGCTAATTTAGTTACTGAGCCAGACTATGAACTTAACGGCGGATGGGGCACTTCAAATTTTGACGGTAAAAGCCGAGCATGGTTCATTAAGTATCTTAAAACACTGCCAACAGTTAACCGTTCATCTGCAATAAACAGAATACTAAAGAGAACGCACAATTAGCCATGAAAGACCAAATACAATTTGAAACCAACGGCGTTACCGTGTTGTCGGTGAAAGTGCCGGAGGGAACAGATTTAAGCTCAATAATTGTTACCGATTGGAATGCTTTGAGTTTTTACACTGGCGTTTCTCCAAATCACTGTACAGAAGAAATTAAATTACCAGAAGGTGATTGGTCTATCCATGCAGTTACACCAGAGATCACAGAAGAGCAGGCAAAGCTTTTGGTTGAGTACGATAACGACAAGAGACTATTCAAATGCTACGAACTAAAAGGAAACCTCTTTTTGTTTTATTATGCTTTAACCTCAATTTCTGGTCTTCTCCGCTCCCACGGCATAGACCCTAAACAGAAGAATGTATTATTAATTAACCGGAAGAAATGAAAACTAAAATAAAAAAAGACTACAAGGTGACCCGAATTGTTGAGGAGTGTTTTTACACTGAAGCCAGTAGCAAAGAAGAAGCTGAAAAGATTGCAAGAGAAAGCAATGATCCATACATAGCAACAATAAAAAAGGTAAAAGTAGAGGTATACAAAGGCGATTAACCCCCATCCTATAAACGATTTAAAACAAGATTGAAAAATATGACTATCAAAGAATTAAAAGCAAAAATTAAAGACCTGCCGGATAACATGGATGTTATGATTGTGAAGTCTAACGACGAGTTTAAGTACTCATTGTGTGAAACGGCTAATACAGAAGAAGTCAACTTTGGAGAAGAACACGGCGTAGTGATGGCTACTGATGCATGCTTAGTTATTTCAGATGAAATTTAAACATTAAGTCATGAAAATCACAGAAATTTTGACAGAAAATAACTACGAACAGTTTATGTATCTTGTTGATACAGGATATAAGTTCCAAATAAGGAATCACGATCAAATAAGCTCCACTATGGATAAATCTGAATGGATTCAGATATATGGTGGCTATACTGTTCAAGAAGTCATTGACAGCCTAAATGAAGAAAGTAAATATTAATCACAAATAATATGGAAGTAGACGAAGAACTTTTCAACAGAGTTGTTGGAGCATTAATATGCTTATCTATAACAGAACAATATACAGGCTATTTAGCAGAGGTATATAAGGAACGTAAGTCAAACTATATGGTAAACAAAATAACTGCCGTAGAGAAGAGCTGTAGCGCCTTAATGAAGACTTTAAACTTTCATTTGGATACAACCATTCCAGAAGTAAAAGCTTTGGTAGAATTTAAAATGGACTTGATATACGAGAGTACAACCCTGTCTTATGAAGACCAACATAAAGTATTAAATTTTGTAAACGAACTTAAAAAAGGAGAATTATGCACCCTAGCTCATTAAACGTATTTCCAAGTACATTCATTGGATTACCTAAATCAGATCAAAAGAAAATCAAAAAGAACATTGAGGATTATACTGCCGAAGAGATTGCCTCTATTGTATGTGAATCATTGAATATCCCTTTAGAACTTATTTATACCCCCACACGCAAAAGGGAGGTGTCAGAGGCACGAACTATTGTTATTGGACTCATACTACGGAATAACCCTACTTATGGCTTAAAACGTCTAGGAAAGGTATTTGGCCGTGACCATTCAACAATCATCTATCAAAAAGACCTATTTGAGGACTTGTACGAGAAAAACAAGCTATTTACAGACAAGGTTGAACGGGTATTAATAGATTTATAATGAAATTAGAAGATTTAACTATCGCTGACTTAAAGGCAATCCTTGATGAAGCACAGAGCATGAGCGTTCAGATTGAGAACGAAGGAAGATTAGGAGATTTTGAATATTGGTTTGACTTAGTAAACCGTACAGAGGAAGTATTACATTTAAAAATAAAACAACTTATATAATGCAGGTAAAAATTAAAAAGCTAGTGTCGGAAGCAGTGATTCCGCATTATTCTAAAAAAGGCGATGTTGGACTGGACATTACAGCCACATCAAAAACATTAGATGAATATGGCAACATAGTATATGGAACAGGACTCGCTTTTGAAATTCCTGACGAACATTTTATGATGTTGGTTCCCCGTAGTAGTAATTTTAAAACAGACCTATTGCTAACAAATCACTGCGGAATAGTTGACAGTGGGTATAGGGGCGAGGTAATGTTTAAATATGCTGATTACCGTAAACATGGAGAAAGTTGGAACCCTACAGAGGAATACGAAATTGGAGACCGTATAGGGCAGGCAATTATACTTCCTTATCCAACTATCACCTTCGTAGAAGTAGACGAGCTAAGCGACTCTGAAAGGGGTGCCGGAGGATATGGCAGCACAGGTAAATGAGAACCTACTTTAACGAGTCAGGAATAGAGATAACAGAAAGAAGTTACACAGAATATAAAAAGAAAAGACAAATGGAACTTACCTACACAAGATGCTCATGCTGCGGACAGATGAACGACTGCATGGCTGTATTAAATGGCTTTCTATGCCAAGAATGTTATGATGAAAACGTAGAAGACGAAGATGATGAAGATTAACGAAGTTGAACTCAAAGAACAAATAGAGGAAATAATCAGTCAAGGCGCTATGTACTGCGAAGAGATAGATATTACCACCCAAAAGGTAATGAATGCGTTAGAGCCTCTTATTTTAGCTGTAAAAGAACTTAAATCATGAAGAAGATAAATTTAAACTGTCAGGGCTGTAACACTGTTCATGCCCTAGACAAAACACCTGAAATTCCCGCACATATATTTTTTATGAAATGTAATTGGTGTCCTAATTGCGAGGATACAGCACAAGGTTATTATGAAGAATGGTGGGACGAAGATGATAACGAAGCTAAAGTAAAAACAGTTGAACCAGACCCCGTAAATCAACTATGTATGCCGTTTATTATTGACGAGATGGGAGTTGTACTTAAAGAGAGTGTAAATGAAGGACAATAGCATTTTAGACGTTTACGAAACCGTTAGATTAATCGGCATTAACAAGCCAGACTATGACCCCGATAAGAGACCTTTTCTAGATGCCGTTTATCTCTTCGCTAATGGACTTAAATACTGTCCGGCAGTAAATAGTGCTGTAATCATTAGACGCTTAGAGAGAGAGATTAAAGAGGCTAAATTGTATAACGACGATTTAAAGGAAGATATGAAGGTGTTAAGGGGGAGAATAGCTAAATTTAAAAAACAACAAAATGAACATATTCAATTTATTCAGAAAGAAAAAGCCTAAAGAGGAACCAAAACCAAGGAAGCCTTTTTACCCAAACAATGCAAATAGGTATAGAGATAATCCTTATCCACAATTAAGCGACAGTGGGAGTTCAGATTGCGGAAGCAGTTGTGATTAAGCAAAAAAGCCCTGCTAGATTACTCCGGCAGGGCTACATATTAGAAAAACAATCTTACAAAAACGGAATCTTAATCCCGAACTTCAATATCAAATATACTATAATCAATCCACCTAATCCTAGAAGCCAATATAAGCGTGTCTGCGCTATTTCCTTCCACTTATCCCTATCAACCTTCATCTCGTTATAATCTTTCGTTACATAGGCTAATTTTAGCTCTAAACTCTTCACCTTAGCGGTATTCTCTCTGTATACAGTATTAGTCACATACAACGTATCCGGTTCACATGGCTTATATGCCTTTCTTAAAGCATCTACCTGCACCTTTAACCTACCTATTTCACCTCTATACTTCTTTCCTATCTCACTAGTATCTGCAATAGACCTGTTTTCAACCTCTTTTAAATCCTCTGATAGACTATCTATCTTTGAGGTGTAGTTTTGGTTGTTTGCAGGAAGATATTGGATTACAGGCTTTCCTATACTGTCTTTTGGAGGATAGACTTTAGCGCAAAAGTTTGCAAAGCTATCAGGATGCTCATAAGCAACTGCTTGTGCTTTCCTAATCTTACGCTCAACCGAACAACTTCCCATCATTGCAATCAAAATAATCAATAACAATATCACTCCATAGCCTAAGAACAAAGTCCATATTGGATTCCTGTGTTTAGGCTCTTCATCTTCTGTGTGATTAAATACCATTGTCTGTTGATTTAGTTACATTAATATCTCCTGTAGTAGTAGTAGCTGTTGGTGTGCTCATACTAGCATTTATTGTATCATCTTTCTTAGCCGCTCCTGAACTATATCCGAAGTAATACCCCGTAGCTACACCAAATCCACTCGCTACAGCTATTAAAACCTGTGATACCGCATTACTATCCGTTTGGTATTTAAAAAGTATTATAATGAATATTGTGTATGTCATAGCGACTATTAAAAGTGCTAAGATTGATTTTATGTTGTCTGTTATCTGTTTCATGGTTTATTTTTTAAGTTCAAAATGTGGATAATCCTTGAATGTTTTCCATCCACCGCCCCAATCTACTTTAATTCCCATACACTTTGCAGTAGCCAAAATATGAGCAGAGATGATTCTAAGGTTAGTTACATCGTTATACTGAACCTTACCATTTACATACGGATACAAATCTACCGCCCAACCATATCCATCACTTTTTATTTGATGATTAGACTTGTTTTTAACCCCGTCAGCATTAGTCACTATCTCTCCGGCAGTAGTACGACCTTTAGCATATAATGATTGTTGATATGCCGTTGTACGAGTGCCCTGATCAATAGTGAAATCTACAGGAGTATCTATGATTGCTTTTTTAAGTACTTTGACTAGGTCAGGATGTACACCCTCTAATTTAGCTAAACTTGCTTTCCCAAATGCTGCCATGATGTTATTTATTTAAATTAAACTTTCTAATTTTTGTCCTTTTTCTCTTATTTTTCTATGAAATGTTCTATATGACATACTGCCATTTTCACCAATACATTCATCAAACCATTTGTGTAATGATTGAGTTTTACCATTATAAGTTAGATATACATTTGTAGTCATGTTATTCATCTGCTCCTTTGCATACGACCACCTGCAATTTGAAGGTTCATAGTCTCCGTTAACATCTATTCGATCTATGGATGTTAAATTGTCGGGTCGTCTCCCCATATCTTTAAGAAAATTATCATAATTATCTAACCACCTGCTGCACACTTTTATTCCTCTCGCTCCATATCGATAATATTTATTACTATTTACATTATAACATCTATTTTTCATTGCAACCCAAGCCCTAAATTCTATAGTCTTGCAATCCCCATGTTTTGTTATAGATTTAAGTAAAGCATCTGCACGAGTACATCCGCAACTAAATGTATTTTTAATACCGCTCGCCTGTACCTCTATTGTATTCCCACACTCACATAAACAATTCCAATATGATACTTTTCTTTTTGAAACACTTCTAATTCTAGTCGGCGCTTTACTTATAACCGTCAGCTTCCCTGATACTAACCCTATCCTATTAATTTCTCTCATAATATTTAGCTTGGTCTATACGTGACTTGCTTGCCGTCATTACCGTATAGAAAATGATTTATAACCTTCATAATATCTTTTGTTTATTCAAAGGTAATGACTATCAATCAATTTGCCTAGAAACAAAAAAGGATGCACCATCCGGCAACATCCTTTACTAAACTAAACGCTCTCACACGTATCTTTTATTCCTTTATATCGCTTATTTTCTTAAATAACCACCTGTATGTATTGTATATAGCGAGCCATAAGGCAATATTAATAAAAAGTGATGCTTCTGGTCGTACAAACATTTTATTCTGTCTGAACGGCTCTATTAGAAGCAATATGGTAGGACACAATGACATTATCAATAAAATACACCAATGATATTCTTTATGCTCTCTAAGCCAATCTCTATAGCATCTGTTACGCCTAAACCACGCATTAACAGTAATGTGATAAATGCCGTAACCATTAAATCTAACTTGAGAAACAAACCTTGTTGCCAAGTACACTAGCCCTATCATTAGGCATATTAATACAAATCCTGAAAACTGCGCTAAACTCATAAAATATCCTCCGATTTAGGTTCCGGTGCCGTGGGTGGTGTCTGATTCACCGGAGCACTTTCAACCGCAATTAACTTGCCTAACTTTATTCTTAACCAAGATTTAAAGCCCACCTGAAATACTTCTTCAAATTGACTAACCATAAACACAGCAAAAAGTGAGTTAATAAATAGATATATCTCAAATCCTCGTGTGTAATTTAAAAATGTATTCCAAACTAGAATCATAAAAAAACTCCAAGATATAGTGTATATAGATTGGTACAATAAAGCAGACCATGTAAGTTTATGCTTCTTATGCTCCATACCTAACCTTAAAACAAACGCTAAAGCAATACATAAAGAGTACCATGCCCACACCATAGGGTCTACATGAGCCGCCAATGGTAAAGCAATAACATTAAGTATGACAAATTCTCCGGTGGCTGTGACTATTTTCATTACTACATTCATGATTTTGATAAAGCAAAGTGAACCATTAAAACTAAAAAGCCTATACCTGTCACGTAAGCGAAAATATCAGTATTGTAGATAGCAAATCCCTTGCCCCGAATCATACAACATAAAATATACAAGCAATTAGCTAAAGAAAGCCATTTCACATAAACAAATAACAACCGCTCTATTTCTAAATTATCATATTTGTCCTCATTTAAGTAACACAGATAACAGATAAAAGCTGATTGGGTGATTAAGTTAACACCTCCCCAAAAGTAGCTAGAATCAGCTATTGGCGTTAAATAAAGCGTAGACAGAAAGACATAAAGAAATATAACGGTTGTCTTCATACTACTTGGATTTTTTAGTAGATGGTTTTACAGGGTGTTCTTTTTTCGCAGGAGGCGCTTTCTGTTGCGGCTTGCGAGGGTCTGGCTTAATAGGCGAGTTGTCTGGCATAATTCATATATATTAAGCAGTAAAAGTAATAAAATTATAAACAAAATCTTTTATACACATCATCCATTGTGGCACCATCTCTCCTAATCATCCTATACAACTTACTGTAATCGCACCCTATTTTTACCGCCCACTGTTTTATACTCAATTTAAAACCTTTATATTCAATAATTACTGATTGTCTTTTGTTGTTGGTCTGTAACTCGTCATTAGCCCATCTAACATTCCCGGGCTCGTAATTACCATCCACATTTATTCTATCTATAGAGTTCATGTTTTCAGGTCTCCGTCCTATGTAATCTAAAAATTTAGTATAATCATCCTCCCATTCTTTAAATACCTTTATGCCTCTGCCTCCATAAGATTCGTATTTACAATGATTTTTTCTATTACATCTAGCTTTTATAGAACACCACGTCCTATACTCTATACTTTTTGAATCATTATGAGTTCTATGGGAACCTAATAGTCGTATACAACCACAACTTTTTTGTTTCCCTATTCGTTGTGTAGGTATCTCTACGGTTTTACCACAGTCACATTCGCATAACCAATATATTTTTTTCTCTTTGCACTTATCCTTGTCTAAGAATCCTATTTGGCTTATGACTGTTAATTTATTAAATTTCATGCCAATCCTATTATTATTAGGCACCAAACCTTTGTTTACTCTAATGTATTTTCCTCGTTCTATCATAGTGTAAATATAGATTATTTTTATCTGTTCTGACATTAAAGTTACACCGAAATCAAAAAAGCCTCACAACTTACGCTATGAGGCTAAACAATAGATAGAGGATTACGCTTTTACCAATGTCGCTGTATAGGCAACAGAAGGCTTAACTCCAACGCTTTCTAGTAACAATTTAACACCGGACTCATAATCCACTGAATAAACAATACTAAAGCAAAAAGCATCATAAATAGATACAGGAGTTCCATTATTAAATCTAGGATTCAGTTCAGCATAATACGTGCCGGGGATAGTTTCTCCCGTAACTTGTCCGGGCAACTGAAAATTATCACCTAAGCGTTTCATAGCAATAGCTAAGCTGTTTGTCATGTTACTTCCTGTAGTCGATGCTGCAATATCAGCAAGAGTAACATTAATTGTAAGGGTAGTTGGTTCTGTAAAAGGCATGATTATTTAAATTAAAGGGTTTGATTTGTTTGATTTCCATTGTTTCCTAGTTAAAACCAGAAGTCAGCGGCATAATAGCTAAAAATCGGGTCTATAGTAGAATATTGACCTAATTGAAGCTGTGCCCAACACAATAAGTCCACTCCATTGAGCTGTAATATCCAACGCTTGAGGTTGAGTCATGTCAGTAGTTAAAGAAGAATAGAATGTTCCATTGGCATTCGTGAGGTTTAATATCGTCCCGTTAGGCTGTATTATATCAGTAAGAACAACTTGAGTAGATATCCCTGTAGCTAATATAGTGCCTCTAATCCTAATACCTGCATTTGTAAGACCTGCTGTAACACCTGTAGCATTTACCATTGCCACAATATTACTCCCCAACCTGACTTTAAGAGCTAAGTTCGGAAGGGAAAGTGCAGGAGTAGTTACAATACAAGCCATTTCAAATCTATATGGACGGTACGGCACAAGAGTATTAGGTTTTATAGTATCCTTAACCGACCCTAATAAGCTAGTCTCGTCACCTGTATTGTTTAACAGGGTAATATTAGGAGAGAAAGATTTTACTGACCCTACAGGGGTTAATAATGGCTTTGTTATGCTTTGAGCATATACCGAAGTCGAAAGCAACAATAGGAATAATAGTTTTTTCATGATTGATTTTTATAAAGGTGATAAAGTCCCTTGTGAGGATGTAATTACAAAAGTATTTGCGGCAACAAGCCTAAGTGTTATCGTACAATACCTATCTGTACTGGAAATACTACCTCCGGACGATGTAGTGACACCTACTCCTTTAGCTGTATATCCGGCAGGGAAGTTTATACGCCAGCCTCCTGCCCCCTCGCCCACAACTTGAATTAATGAACCTATTATTGTTGCACTTGGTGCTGTAATAGTTGTTAATGCTGCATTATGAGGGATATAAATCGTGTTAGCGTTAGCTGTTTGGGTTGTTCCTGTAATTTCGACTACTTGAGTTAAATCACTTGTATATGCCACCGTACCACTAAAAGGTCTCCATGTTGCAGTAACGTCACTAGTAAATGATGGAGTAGCAAAACTAAGAGGGAAATTACTATTAGCGTTTAATAAAGCAAAATTACCATTATACTGCTGAATTGATAAGTCAGTAGCGGTAGAGCCTGTATACGTACTGGCATTTGGCCCAAATATCCAAGAAAAAGAAGTCCTTTTTGGACTTGTTAAATTCTGATAGGTATCCTTTGTTAGAAATTTACTTGAGTCTACAGCTATAGTAATAACCGGAGTTGTTGTTGGATTTGCTACACTAGCTGAAATACCATAGCCATTTACTCTTGAAACATTTGTTACAGTCCCCGTATTTGACGTATATCCATTAGGATTTGAGGCTAGATAATAAGTACTGTTATCATAACTTATTGTAGTTCCTGATGCCTTAACAAAGCCCGTACCGTTCAATTGAGGCTGTTTAGCTGTCCATGATGCTTGATCTGTAGTTGTTGGAATAGAATAACCAGATTGTAACGCTACTGCTAACGTTCCAGATGTCGTAATAGGACTGCCTGTTACCGTTAAACCTGTAGGCGTTGTCATTGCCACACTAGTCACCGTCCCAGAGGAAGTAGCTGGCGTTGGTATATTTAAAGCGCCCGTACTTTGGTTAAACGTAGCTGCTCCTGAACCTGTAGTTGTTAGTGTTACTAAGTTTTGTTTTGACGCAATAGAGCTGACATTAGCACTTATCTGACCTTGTAGCTTTTGAAATGCACCTAAATAGGTGTCCGTAGCTGCAAGTGACGTATTTGCCCCAATAGCGTACCCTGTAAGCACGTAAAGCAAAGAACGAGCATTTGTAGCATACAAGTTAGTTCCTTCGGGTACAGCCGTTGTGTTCAGTGTCTGGAATGTTTTATCACCTCTGTAGTACTGTGTAGTTGTTCCGGCAGCAATTAAAGGATTATAAGTTGTAGTAGCTAACGTTTCAGTAAGCAAATTCTGCCATACCGTGCCATTATGAATTGCTAATTTAAATGTACTAGGTTGAAACCATAGACCCCCGGAAACAGCAATACTTGGTGCGCTTGCTCCGTTAGGCGTATAGAGTCCATTAGCAAACCTAAATGGTGTATTATTAACTGACTGACCAAATGATATAAAACTCCATATGGTAATTATATATATTAATGTTATTCTTTTCATATCCTATCCTATTTTTGATTTAATATTTCCTTCATACCTAAATCCCTCTCTATAATGGCCATTCGCGTTTAAATGATAACTGTCTGGTTGTCTTAATAAAGTTGTTTGAGCAGCATTATCCCAATCAAATGTTGCTTCGCTAATATTATCCACTATGTAAATGCCATGATTTCTACAAGCTATCTTTGCAGCGTCAAAATATGATTGATAACCTATAGTTTGAGGTCTTGGGTATATGCCTATCCAAATTATTTTTATATCTGGAATTTGTGTTTGAATGTATTCAAGGCTATAATTCATAGCGCCATAAACCGTACTTTTATCAGTACTATTTTCTGTACCTATAGGTTTGCCTTGTGCCGCATCATTCGTTAAAATATCTATTATTAGATATTTTGTATCCAATGGTATATCCGCTAATCTATTAACCATAGGAATGCCAGAACCTCCAGTATTATCAGTTAGTAAATTACCATTTATACCTAAATTTAGATATGTCATACCATTTCTTTGCGCAATCTGATAACCATATACCTGATCGGCAGGTAATCCATTTCCTTTACCCATAGAATCACTAATAACCACCAACTTTTGACCAAACATGGGATTAAAACCAGATGTATTTTGATATTCTCTTATAAAATCTATTAATTGTAATTTGTTATAGTATATAGGTTTTTGAGCACACACATATCCAACACCTAACTGTCCATTATTGACAATTGACGTTACTAAAGACCCTGTGTTTTTCCCAGCTAATCGAGCTAACTGCTTACCTGTTTGCCCACTTCTATAGTAAAGAGAAGTGGATACATCTGACATGAATATTAAAAAATTACCAGCAGGGACAGGAATATTCACATTATAATCAAAAGTATTCGCTATTAAATTTAAACTGTACTCGGCTGTATATGTCAAAAAACTTGTACTCCCTATAAATGGATTTCTTGGATTTATTTCACCTACTACAATAGTCAGAATCGCATCTACCAAGGTTCTAATAGTCAACTGTTGAACTATCTCGTCCTCTTCAAAATACAACTCATTATCAGTCCAGTATTGATTCACAGCTACAAGAGAAGTAAAAGAGCTAGGAGTAATAGATCTAATATTTATCTCTGCATCGAGTGTTTTAGTTGTAATAGATATATCTTCTAAAGTCTCAATTTTTGAGTCTATTTCTGATTCTGAAACAGTATTATCTTCTACTAAATCTATTAACATCTCCTTTTTTAGATATTCATTAGATTCAGCCACAGTCCATCCTATACCTAATTCGGAATTAGCAACAATTTGACTTATAACCGTACCTGTTCCACTTAAAAGACGAGCTATAGTCTTTCCTGTCACTGGAACTCCATTCCTATACTTAAGTAATCCTGCTACAGTAGGCCTAAACAATAAAAATTGACCTGCACTTATGGGTATATTTACGGCATACTTGTTAACCCCATTAACACATGGCACAGTATATGTGCCAGTAAACACTGCTATAGAACTATTAACTACAAGTGGTAAAGGAGATATATTCGCAACATATACCATCAAATCTCCTGAAACAGAAACTGGGATAGTTAATTCATTAATCACCCTTGTATTTTGAAATTGCATTAATGCACTAGTCCAAGTAACATTTACAGTGGCATTTACGGTGTATAATTCTGGTATGATAACCCTATTATCTCCCTGACTGCTTGAGGCCGATAAAGTATCAACAGTTATTGCTTGTTGTTTGGTAACCAAAGAACTTGGTATAATTACAGGATCTCCACTCTGACTGTACAATACGCCTACATCCTCCGATGCTGATATACTTCTAGGAAAAGTATAAACACCAGTTCCCATATCAAACTGTACTATCTTAGGAGTTTCACTATTAACAGATGCAGATATGGCGTATTCCTGCCCCCCTACAGTTACAAACTTAGGAAACTGCCCCACCGAGGTTGAATCCGTAATAGTGTTTGTTCCATCAGCCACTAACCTTTTAAAAAGAGTTAGAGATTTATCAATATTTTGCTGTAAAATTGTCTCGGCAGATATAGCTCTATTAGTCTCAATGTATATAGAATCACTTAAATTTTGATCTTCTACTTCTCTATTTGAAGATTCTAAATCTAATGCATCATTAACCTCATTAATAGCAGGAACAACTTCTTTGGCCATTGTCTCTAAAGAAGCATCTTCGGATAATTGAATCGAGTATAATGGTTCTTCACCTGTTGCGTCAAATTTAAAAAATTTCAGTTTATTATCTGAATCAATGCCTATACCCCATGTATCTCCGCTTTGCAATCTTCCTCTTGTAAGATATATAATAGGTGCATCGATATCATTATCTGTAACTGCTAATAAAGATCTTGAAATATTATCAGAAGCCATTGCTCCTTTATTACCTCCTGAAGCTACAAACCCCGGAGTAGAAACATTTGTAGCTGAAATATCACCAGTGAAATTCTGTCCAGATACAGCTGCTTTATCATCCAAAAGATCATTAGTCTGCTGTTGTGTATAATAATTTGATAGATCGGTCTCGATGAACTTTAAAACTAAGTCTTCGTCTGTAAGGCTATTTGGATCTGGCCACCAATATTCTCTAGCTCCATCTTCATCAACTAATACAGCCCCTATAACGCCTTTTCTTTTGTTAGCAGTATCAAAGTAGCCTAATATCTCTGTAATTGAATTAAATGGTCTCTTTACGCCTGTAGTTTGATCATAGAACCAACTCTTAGCGGTATCTGGCTGTCCTGATGTAGCATACGGCTTATTAGAGCCTGTAAACATTGGATTTGATGGATTATACGTTGCCATTTACTGATAATTTAAGTTTTCTATTATTTCCATCAAAGGTAAAAATCCCTGTTGAATTATATACCCCTCTTGAATTGACTATTATTCTGTCATTCATAATAAAATCAGTGCCTAACTCCCCTTGATTTAAAGCTGTGTTATACCAGAAAAACTTTTCAGGTTCAGATTGAGGTTCGCTAATCGATATATACACATCTCCTGTCAAGACCTCTAAAGGGAACTCCACTTCATAACTTGTAGCTCCTGCAACGATACTTTTAGAACCTTGATAAGCAAATGTAGCAGGGTTGATAGGGGAAGAACTATATCCGAATAATATTGTGATGTTGTTTGCTGTAACAGTAAGTTTAACTGTATCGCTCGCAGTTAGCCCATTACCATCTGTAACTGTAATCTTGAACTCGTATTGACCCAAAGGCATACCTCCAATAGTACCGCTTACTGTTAATTGAGAAGTGGTGGTTCCTGTCATTAGAACGCTACCACCACTTACTTTAGTCCACAAGTAAGATGTAATAGGTGCCGAACCTTGAGTAGCTACAGCGTTGAATACTGCACTCTGACTAGCTTGTTTTGTTTGGTCGGCTCCTGCGTTAACTGTCGGAGGATACTTGATAACAGCACTTCCAATAATTAACAACATCTCTGTGTATAGTTTTTCTGTAATGTCACTAGGTACAGTCTCTACCGTAACTCTATAATTTAAGCTATCAATGATGTACGACAAGCAATCATAGTCTCTAGGTTTGCAACCACATCCGCTTTTAAGTTCTGCTACCCATTGATCTGTCAACACAAGGTAAACCCCTTCTGCCCGATCTAAATCCGTTATAATTTCTGCTATAGTACTCATTGTGAAGCGTAATTATATAAAGTGTAGTACGTAGCCTGAACATATGATTTATATCTAGGTTCATCACTAACTTTAGTCGCTATATCTGTAGCTCTCATTAGATTACTAGCGTCACTAAGAATATCCTTCATTCTGGCACTTGAACAGCAATGTTTTTGTTGTGATACAAGGTCACTAAACATAGCGTTGTTTTCGTTCTCTACATCCCCGTAATCCAAATTTGGGTCGGAAAAGTCTATTTTTGCGTATATCATAATTTTGTTTTTTTACCAAAGGTATTAGTTTTATCATAAAAAAAGGTGCCGTTTCCGAACACCTTGTATATCAGTCTTTCTCTTGAAGCCCTTTTCTAGTTTCCTCTATTTTCTGTTTGGCTTCTTTAATCTTTTCCTTCCTTTCTGCATCACTAAGTGGTTTATCACTTTCAGCATCGGGAGTAAGACCTAAGTAGTTTACAAACCCATCCCTGTAGAAACTGTTCCAAAAGCTTTTAGTAGAATAGTCAGGAGAGATCTGCGGTTGTCCTGTAACGCCTCTATAAATATTTTGAACCTGTCTACCGAATCTATAAGGTATAATAGGTAAAGAGGTTTTACTTCCTAATACATCTCCGGCATATCCTCCTGCTTTCTTTAAATCTCCTTCTGTAGCTGCTTCAATACTTTTCACCACCTTAGCCCCATCATCAAATGCTGCTACTTTCTGGTTTAGAATCTGTTGCATGAATTTACCCATCTTCTTGTCTTCTAAAGCAAGTAAGAAACTTAAAGCAGGAGGTGAAATTACATTGAAGTACTTCTTAGCCCATTCGTTCTTTTTAAGCCAACCTGCGAGGTCTTTATCCTTTCCAGATGATATTGTCGCACCCGCAGCTAGTAAAGAGACTGTAGCCCCTATAAATACTCTTCCAGCTGTACTCTTAGCTTTAGCTTCACTCATTAAAGCATACTCCATGTCCTTAATTCCTTTTTCAGTAGTCAAATCAAGCTTTCTTCTCTTTACAAAGTTCTCTAAAGGACTCCAAGCATCAACTCCTGCTTTTTGAAGCGTAAGTGTAACCCAATTACTAGCACCACCGACAAAAGGATTTAGAATGTTCTTTGATAAGATTGAAGTGAACGTAAGCATTGCAGCCTCATTCCACCTTTTCTCTTTAATGGCATCTTTCAATTTACCTTCATTGTACGAGTTTAACAATCCTACAGTCCTAGAAGCAAAGTTATTCGCCTCATGCCCCATACCTAGACCTGCAACCGTATATCCTGCCCTGTAAGAAGCTTCAATCTGATCTAAGGTTAACTTCTCTCCTACAACCAAAGCCTCCTTTACAATGTCCATAGCAAGCCTGTTCGTAAACTCTTTGTTCTCCGGCAGAGTCTTTTTACCTGACAGCCTGTTTACCTTTTCAATAATCTCGTTAGCCGTTACAAGTGCATCACTAAACTTCTGTCCTGTAAGATTCTCCGATACATACTGCACCGCTTCATCCTGCCCCATACGCTTAGGGTTGTTCTTGTCTGTAAGCACCTTTATAAGGTTTCTAGTGAAGTACTTTTCAGTTAGGTTAGCTTTATTCAAACCATCCATGCCCTCTAAATAGATACGTCCTAAGATGCCTGATACAACAGCATGATATTTTCTGCTTGTCGAAACATTGTTGATGTAGTTCTCTGTAGCACTTTTCACCAAGAACGGATTTGATATGTCTCCATAGTCTAGTCCGGCATTGTAGATAGCATCCTTTAACACATTTCTTCCGGCATCCCTTCGTTGTTTCTCTAATGCCTTTGTATCGTTCTTTTCAAATGCAAACGTTAGTTTGTTAAACGTCCTTTCAATATATCCACTAAGCGTGTTATCTCCAAGCTGTTTTACTGTGGTTAAAATAGCACGTTGAGCCATACTCAAATACTCTTGAGTGATTTTAGCTGCTTTAAAAGCACCATTACTCTCATTCCAAGCTACCTTACTCAATAACTGCTCTATCTGGTGGTTAATTTGATTTACTGCACTATTTAGCCCAAACTCGTTAATCACCCTACCATCGCTTCTTGACTGATACAACTCTGATAAACTCTTAGCAAGTACTTTAGCTTGAAAGAATGCCTCCTGACCAATACCATTAAGTCCAATAGCATTATTCATCAGGTAATCATACGTATCACTGTTCTTCTCAAACAAACCGTAGTTATACAATTCTGCTAATCTCTTTGCTGTAGTCTTAGTGTTTGTCTTAGGCTTCTCTGTATTGCGTGTTTCTAGCTCTTTTAAGCCCTTTTCTATTACAGAGGCACGTAAGTCATTGTATTCCTTTTCAAAGCTGTCCTGTAGCCTGTCAATCTCTACATCAGAATAGCCTTTATCCTTTAAGACTTTAGCTACATTTTCCTTCATCCGGTCAATACTACCTTCTTCTCCGGCTAGTTTCTTCCAATCTAAAGTTTGTGTTTTCTCTTTACGCTCCACCACATTGCCATTGGCATCAGTCTCTTTACGTGTAACTGTAATCTCTCTGCCATAGCCCGACTCAATCAAGGCTTCTTTCACGAATATTTTAGGCGTAGGGTCTAATTGCTCAAGAACTTCTAATGCAGCTTTCCTTTCTCCTTTTAACCTATTGATTTCAGGACTCTCTATTGGGTCTTTCTTCGCTTCACGTTCCGCTTTCTCCCCTTTAGCAATCTGATCGTTTAAACGTTCCAAGTCATTCTGCAATTTCTTTACTGCCGTAGCCTTCATACGCTCGTCTACAATCGCTTTACTCTCCGAAGTAAGGTATTTCATCGCCTCACGTTTATAAGCGGATTCTTCGGCTTGTAATGACTGTAATTCAGGATCAGTTAATCTGCTGGTTGCTTTGAGTTCAACTTTCTTATCTGCTATCTGCTGTTTAAGGTCTTCAATGCGCTTTCTGATGTTCTCTTTAGCATCAGCTAACTTTTCAGCATCACTCTTAACTTTACCTCGCTTAGTGCCGGATTCAGTATCAATGTTCTCTTCTTTGAAACCATCAAGCATATCCTTTCTAAAATCGTCTTCCTTAGCCCATTTCTTTTGAGTCTCCTTGATTTTATTTATACCAAGCTCAATAGCATCAGCAATGTTTACTCCGGCCTTTATAGCGGCTTTAATGGTAGTTATCCCTGCATCAATAATAGCAACCGGAACACCTATACTAGCATCGTAAGTTTTACTTCTAAGTTTCTTCTGAATCTTGTCTAGTGCCGCAATAGCTTTGTCTGCCGCTTCCCTACGCTTAGTAGGTAGTTTCTCGTAAAGACTGTTTACTTCCTTCTCTACTCCTTTAGCAATAGCATTTTCAATATCAGGACTCAACACATCTACAGCATCAGTTTCAATTGATTGTGCTTCCTTATTAATCGCATCAGGACTAGCTTCAATGCTTTTTTCAATAGTAGCTTTCTCTTGCCTTTGAGCGGAACTAAAAAACTCCTTGGTAATTTGACCCATATCATAAGCCGCTCGCGCAGCCTGTCTGAATCTACCATAACCAATAGCAATAGCAGCAGACCTTTGAAACTTAGTAGATATATCCCTTACATACTTTAATTGCTTGTTTACAGCTACTTCATTCTCTGGTTCTGCTAATATCCTTCTCTCAAGCTCATTCTCTAGGGATACAGTAATTAAACTTCGCTTATCTACAGGAAGCTTATTCTCTTCAACATACTCCATAAGTTTAGTGGCATATTCGTCACCAAACTCTTTTTTAGCATTTTGAACAATATCATCCCCATGCTGAAAATCAATAAGGCTGTCTTTCCGCTTGTACTCTTTCTCCGAAGCATCTAAAGTCCTTCCTGTCTCACGCTCTACGTTGTTTAAAGTATTACGGATTTCATCAGTCTCTAGGTTCTTATTAACCAACTCAACAAACTTGTTGCTTACTTTTCCTTTGGCGGGTTCTGCTTGCTCTGTTTTACTTCCTGTATTTTCTTTTGCATTTGTTCCTCCGTCATTTCCGGTTGGTTGTATAGTTTCCGCAATAGGTTCAGCTTGTTGTTCGATTGCTCTTCTTTCATGTTCGATAAAATCATTTGTTGTTAATTCTTCGTTTTTAAATTCATTTTCAAATTGTGTAGTCTCTTCCGTTGTTAAATTCTCTGCTTTAATCTTAGAGGCGCTATCTGCCAATACATCATCAAACCTAGTTTTAAGTTCATCAAATTGTTTGGTAGTAATCTCTCCCTTACTCTTAGCCTCCGTAAGTCTTTTTAATGATGCCTCTGCTTTAAGCGTTTTATTAGCTACTTGTTTTAAGGCTTTAAGGTCATCCTCCGCTTTGTCTAAGACTTCTTTAGTTCTTTCCGGTGATACACTCTCTTGAGCCACATTCTCTTGTGCAGGTACAGGTTGTTCAACTTCATTTGTGCCTTGTTTTAATTTTTGGTCATTTTCTAAATTAACAGGATTCCTTATTTCAGTTTCTTTAGGTTTATATTCCGTTACTAATATATCTCTTGATCTTCCACCATCAAATGCACCAACAATACCTTCTGACTCCATCTGATCCATTATCTCTTTCGCCCTCTCGTAGCTTATATTCAATTTTTTACTTAAAACAGCTATAGAACTATCTTTAGATTCCACAACTGTTTTTGCTGCTTCATCAAATAATGGGTCTAGTGTTCTAGGCGTCTCTACAGCAGATGAAGGCTTATCCTGCACAACTTCATTTTCTTTTTCAAAATCATAAACTTTAACATTAATACTAGTTTTACCGCTCTGTATGTCATTAGCTATCCTATGATGCCCATCTAACACATAATATTTATCACCTTCTTTTAATAAAGCAACATCTTCTGTAGGATTATTTTGGTTTTTAGTTCCTCCTAATTTATCAGCTTGTAGCGATTCTTGAGTTGGCACTATATCATTAATATCAACTATCTGCTTCGATTCTTCATAACCTGAATTATCGCCCTCTTTTGACTTACTCCGTTGTTCTTTAATAAGTCTATTTGCTTTTAAAACCTTTTCACTAGTTGCTTGGCTTATTTTATTTTTAAAAATATTTTCAGAAGGTATTTTATTATCAACCTGTTTCTCTCTTACTGTAGTGTTACCGCCTACTTCTGTATTAATAACCTCTTGTGGAACTTCTGGCTTGCTTCTTTCAGTCTGTTCAAGATTGTATCTTTCCTCTGTAATTTCAACAGGTTTCTCTTTACCGATCTGTTTAGTGTAGGTTCCTTTCTCTTCATCAAAGCTATACTTGGTTTTAAGACCTGTAGCAAGCTCTCTAAGCTTATCATTAGACTGATCGATCTTATTCTCTAAAGCAATCTCTTCGGGTAGTTTAATCTCTCCTAATGCAGGGTCGGTAGGAGTCTTCGTAGATTTAACATTATCCAAAGCTTCCTGCATCTCATTACGCCCTGTAATCAAATCCACTCCTTCATCAAATTGTTTAGGGGTAAATTGTTCCGGTAACTTAGACACAGCATCAGCAATAACCATAGCTTGCTTTTGAGTGTTTGCTATCTCTTCTGGTTTCCACCCTTGCTTAGCGCCTAACACACCAACATCTTCAATTACCTTGGCGACATTTTCAGGACTCCTGTCAGCTTTAACAGCATCAATAACCATATTCTTATACGGAGACTTGCTAAACATCATCCCTACATCTTGCCTCATGCCAAGACCCGCAAAGATTGGCGCATCTTCCGTAAGTATCTTTCCAATCGTATCACTCATTTCTTGAGGACTTTGCGCCTGAAAGGCTTCCGACTCATTTACATCATTAGCTTTTTTCTTTAACTCATTATCCACATACGCTAGTGCCGTTAAATCAAGTGAGGTATTACGATAAGCCTTGGCGCCTTTATTTAAGAACTCTGGAATCTTCTTAGCAATACTCACACTTTGCTGTTTCATGGCATTAGCGATACTCTCTGCTGTAATAGCCTCTCCTGAATCAACCAAACCCTTCATAGCATTAACAGTAGCTTGTCCGGCTAAGTCGTCTCTAACCGCAGCAGGAAGCTTATTAAATAATACATGTGAGTTAAGCGCTTTCATCAACGTGTAATCAGTAATCATTTTGCCAACTCTATACAGGTCATCAGCACCATTCTTAAACTCTACACCATTCTTTTTAGCCTCACGAATCTCTTTATCTGCTGTTCCCGCTCCATTCATAGCGAAACTCATTCCCCCTGTAGCCTCTGCGCTAAGCATAGCAGGAACAAACTCTGCAAGTGAACCTACAGCCCTATCTACAGGAGTGAAGCCCCTAAAATTATCCTCAAGTCCCATAGATGTTTTTTCTTGAGCTTTATCAAAAAATTCATTGTTTATCTTTTCTTCTTCGGGAGTATAATCTTCACCACCTAATACTTTTCTTCTTAGAAGGTCTGCCGCAGACAATACGCCTTCTCCAAGATTTACAGCACCTCTAGCAAGTCCCCTTCCAATAATCTTAGTGATTCCCTCCATTCCGGTCTGTACACCGCCCCAATAAGTATCCCCGTATTTCTTTTTATAGGATTCTAACTTATCGTTAATGACCTTTTCTTCATCTACCGAAGTATCAGGATTTTCTATGCGCTGTTGAGCAGTTAATTTAGTAGGATCTACCCTATAGTTAGCAGCAGTCTGTTCTTGAACTGTTATAGGTTTGTATGCTCCTAAAGCAGTCAAGTCTAGTTTTACTTTAGGAGTCTTTACAGGTGTTTGTCTTAGTTCTTTTGGTTGAACTGAAAATGATTCGTCTTGCAGGTTATTAGCCGCCTGTAATATATTAGTACTTTGGAAAGGCTTTGAGCCACTTCCAGATGTTTGAACACCACTCTTTGAAACGGCTGAACCCCCCCCCAGCCCCATCGGTGATGGAGCTTTTATATTCTGGATACTTTACTAACATCTTATCTGCTAACTCTGTATCGTCTACATCCTTGTACTCTGGATATTTCTCTTTTATTTTTTGAGCAAACTGTTGCTTGGTTACTTTATCAGGCATAATTTATATTTAGAAAAGACCTAATGGGTCATTTTTCGGTTTAACTGTTTTTTGTTTGTTTACTCTGTCACGTTCCGTTTGTATAGCACCTTTAACTTTCCCTGCGGCATTACCTGTCTGGAATTTACTTTCGGATACATTCTCTCCGGTAATGTCGCTTAACAAGCGGTTTAACTTCAACTTCCCTTCCGGTGAACGCTTGTCTATAGTAACCGTATATGCAGGAGTCTCTTTCATCTTAACCTTACCCTCTGCATCATACGATTCAGTTACCTTTTTAGGAACCCTCACCTCAATGAAATTACCTTTAGAACCTATCATGTTTTTAACAGCATTCTGGTCATAACCCGGCATTGCGCTTACAATAGCTTTAAACCTTTCTCCTGAACCTGCAACTCCGCTAAGCATATCATTTACCGTCTTCTGCCTGTACAACGTAGCTTCATCTGCTGCTCCTTTATCATTCTTTCTTGCCCTTTGAAGCATATCAGAATAATTAGCTCTTTCTCTCCAATCGTCATTCTCTTTAAAGACAGGTTTAGCGGGCTCTTTCTTTACCCTATCCTTTACCAATTGACTAATTAAAGTGTTTTTTAATTGAACGGGATCAGTTATACTTGCCGCTAGATCAGGATACAATTGTTTTGCCGCTAACTTGAAGTCTGTATCTGCATCCCATTTCGCTGAATACCTCTGCGCTTGCATTACAGGGTCTATTACCCTTTCTTGAGTAACTAATACCCCTGACTTATTTCCTTGCTTGTGAGGCACTTCTAATGGGTTGTTCCATTTAGAACTCTTTAATACTAATTCATCGTCTTTATCCAATTCGGAAAGAACCTTGTTAACGTCAATTTTTCTTTCAAACGTAGTTAAATCCCTGATGTATTTAGGATCGTTCCTTGACAAGTTTTTAGATTGCTGATATTTAGTAACAGCATCATCAGTGAAGTTATCTCTCTTAGCAGGATCCATAAAGAGAGCATTCAATGCAGTTTCTCCTTTAGCTAAATTCTTAGAGTCATATACCATATTCTGCAAGTCTAACTCTTTTTCATCAAACTGACGCTTTAACATAGCTTTCTTCTGCAAATCTTTTTCCGCTTGAATCTGTCCGTAAAGGTTTTTCCACTCGTTATACTTTGAGGTATATTCAGGAACATCACCCTGACGAACTCCATCAATCTTAACCTTACCCATTTCTTCCTGCAAAGCTTTCTGTTCTGCCTGACGTCTAGCCTCATTCTGTTGAGCTTGTTTAAGGTAGTAGTTTACAGATCCACTAGTGTCAAATACAACCGAATCATTAGCGTTTAGTCCTTCTCTCATTAGAATCCTGCTGATGGTAAATAATTTCTAATATAACCGTTACTTCCTTGAGGTGGCATTTGAGAATTAGTACCGCCACCTTGTTGTCCACCATAGTAGCTTTGGGCTAATTGGCTAAGATCGGTTAAGGCTCCAAAACTGTTTCGCTTTCCATCTGCAATAGTTTGAGAAGCTGCGTTCCCTTGTTGGATGTATTTTTGCTTTTTATTCCAATCCCATACCCTTTGTTCTTCATTAGCTAACACACCTCTCTGTCCCATAAGAACGCCCTGATTTCTTAATCTAGTATTAGCATCCTGAACATCAAGGCTTAATGTGGCATCATTAGAAGCTCTCACAAGAGACGCAAGCCCCGCACTCGGATTAGCACTTCTACCCAATTGAGTTAAAACCCCTTGTTGGTTCCTTTGAATGTTCTGTGCTGCTTGGTTATACTGTTGCTGTGGTAAACCTACTTGAGCCATTTGTTCCGCTTGCGCTACATTCTTTAAAATATTGTTGTTTACTTGAGCTGTTGGAAAGGGGTTATTTTTAGCCATTTTATTCCCTTTGAGAATTCCGGCTATTCCGGCTATTCCTTTTAAAACCGATGGTGCAACTGCTGCCGCTATTAATGGTAAAGGCATAATATTTATTTTTTTTATGTTATTTACTTAAACAAAGTACGTCAATTATTTAGCGTGTTCCAATTTTACTCGGTATACTGTTCACCGCAACGTTCTTCAACCGTAGTATTCCGTTCTCTGTAGTCACAAGTTCGATTACAATATAAGTCCCTTTAAGGTCGTCTCCGTTAATAATATCTACATTCTTATCTTTCATAAACGAAGCACTAAACACACCTTCTACACTATAAATATCCACTTGGTCAACTCCATCATCCATTACATCTTTCAGAAAGTCATATTCAATTAATTCTGATACCTGACCCAAACTTGTAGAAATACCATCAACACTTGTTATCATCAGCATATTACCCTCGTAAGATAAGCTTTCAAATGTTTTAGGCTGTCCTTCATTTCCATTAGCAGTGAATTTTATCAGTGTTTTATATTGCATACCATAATATCTGTTTCTGCCTTCAATAGAAGCCTTGTGAGCGTATAACTGCCCAGACTTGAATGTATATAGGTTTGTGAACAACGAAAAGCCTGTATCGAAGTTTAACGGCTTAAAACAACTCCATTTATTGTTCTTTTCCGACCATGACAAAGTGTTCTTCTGTTTTAGGCTCGTATCCTCTACTGTATCGCTAATTGTAAAGGAAGTCAGTTTAAGGTTAGCGTTAGAATAAACCGTAAGTATAGGGTCACTACCTGTAGCTGTAATGGTTAGATTTACAAAACCCGGAGTGGTTCTATTTGCGGATGCCGCTGTTCCTGCATTAACCCTGAAAAATCCTGAATTTATATACTCCAAACTATAACTAATCTGATAAGTATGTCCAGAAATCAAAGGATAATTTCTTAAAGTCATCTGCCCTGCATTACATACCTCATGTATAGCGTAATCCTCGAATATAGTCCAACCAAATGACTTGCCTAATGTGAGCAAGTCTAAAGTGATCGGTGTGTTCTGTAGTGTTGTAAAGCTCATATTATGTAAAGATTACTTCTGCTGTTAATGTTGTTTTATTATACCGTATAACCCCTACTTTATAAGAGTTTGCAGGTGTATGTGTGCTATTGTGTATAGTAGTGTTTAATAGCCTAGTATCGCTAGATACCGTAACACCACCTGTATTTACGATATTCGTCCCTACCTTACTCATAGTCCCTCCTTTATAAGTAACAACCTCTAAAGTGAAGTCACCAGAAGCAACCGAACCATACCAGACACAATACAATCCAACTTCAACGATATTAGGACTTGAAGGAAAGTCTGTCACAAACTTTAATATGTTAACCAAAGCTCCTTCTATACCTTGTGGAGCAGCGCTTGAATTGGTATCATCTAAACCCCACCACAAGTAAGCATTTGATTCAGGAGTTGTGCCAGAAAGGACAGTATCATCAACATTCCCAAACCCAACAAATATATTATCAATAGTAGGCGTATCATTATTTTCAAATTGAACTTGAATATCTAAATCACTCCCCGCACTAGGGTAATCCCAAAGGAACCTAGCTACCAAGAAGTCAAAGTCAGGAATTAAAATGGTTGTGCCTGTATTTACATTAAAGATTCCGTCTACACCACCTATCGTTAAAGTTGTAGAAGTAGTTGTATCTTCTGTTGCAGAACTTGTCTGTCTAACTTGTACAGTTTGTCCATTACTCACGTTTCCCGCAGCCGATGTATAAGCCCCTCCATTGATTCTATACTCGCCACCTGTAATAGTTGTTGGTGAAGGTGCCCCAAGCCCTGTAATAGTTACAATATTCGATTCATAAACCGTAGATAATTCAGCATCACTAATATCAATAAAATCAAAAGGATCGGGTTCTGTATCGGTCTTAGTTTTAGCATCAAAAGAATCTGAATAACCTCCTACGGTAAGAACAGAACTCGTTGTTGTATTATAAGAGGCACTTGTAGTTTGTCGAACCTCAATCGTATCTCCTGCATTAACATTTCCCGCTATATTTGTCCATGCGCCTCCGTTAATCCTATATTCACCTCCTGTTATGCTTATTGGCGCCGGAATAGTATTTCCTCCAATCAATATAGAGTTAGAAATTACAACAGTACTTAGCTCCTGATTAATCAAATCTATAAAGAAGAATGAATTTACATCAGTGCTTCCGGCAGTAATCGTTCCACATACATTGCTTTGAATAACGTTTTCTCCAATCTCAAAAGAGAAGATAAACCCTACTGACCCTGTATAGTCTGTTTCAGGAGTAAATACCGCTTGTCCTGTAGTTGTGTTGATAACTACGCTTCCATGATTGGAACTAACCAATAGTAATGTCGAAGGATCAATCCCAAAGTCAAACTGATATTGCCATGTAGAACTATTGAATTTAAAGCTCGTCACAATGCCACCTAACGTTTCAATGTGTATCGTATACTCTTCGTTGTAATTATCAAATAACCCATATATCTTTTTACCATCCTTCTTAGCTTGTTGTAATACCCTCATAAAGAACTTGGACATTTTAACTGCTATTGGTGCCACACCATTATATCCATCCCGTATAGGCAATGAATTATTTGGGTCAACAAAGTATATTGTTCCATTCCTAGACTTCACAAAGCTTTCCTTAGCGGTGCCTATCCCAAAGCTACCTGACTGCAAGTATCTGGCTTTATTCAAAAGCTTATCGGAGATTGCTACATTCTGATTCTCTGCCTGATCTTCTAAAATTGAAATGTTAACAGGAATATGAATTAATTTCAACTCTTGAATACATACTAAGTATGAATCTCTTTGGCTAAGCACTCCAATAGCTCCGAACTGTGAAGAGGTTTCTCCTGCTCCATCACCATAAATACGCTCTCCATAAAACCTAGAAATGCCATTCACCCTGCTTCCGGTAATAAATGTATCAGAATATCTTATAGAAGCTTTCTTTCGTGTCTCTTCCTGTTCATCGTTATAGAGTCTTGGCCTTCCATAGGAGTAGTAATTAGATTTATAAAAGTCACTGAAATTAAAATCTTCAACAAGGAAAGTATAAGGGATGTTAACATCGATATTGCTTACAAGATTTCTTGTTTTAAAATACGCATCAGCTTCTCTTATAACTCCTGACTTAACGGTATAGTCTCCATTCTGAATAAGTATCTGCTCTCCTATTTCATAAAATAATGTAGAAGTTTCCGAAGTTACACCATCATTAGTTTCTGTTCTTTTCTTTGGTGAATATATCTCTAAAAGGACTTCTTTACCTGTTATGTCTGCAATATTTATAGATGCTGACTTTCTAACCTTAAGATTATACTTGGTTGTATTAGGATCTACACTAGTATCTACCACAATATCTAACCCCACAACTTCAACGTCTATAGCAGGTGCATCAAACCATTTTACAGGAGTAGATGTGCTCCCTGTAAACGTAAACATAAATGTACACCTATCTCCAACAGAATAGTCATAACTTAAAATTGAAGAAGAATTGACTTGGTTAAATCTTAAAAGCGAAGTTATATTAAAAACTAAATAATCATCATTGGATAGAAAAGCATCCAAGGCACCATTAATATATAAGTCCGTAGCGTGTGTATTATTAAAAGAAATCAACCACTGTGCACTTTCTGCTCCGGCAGGAGGTAGACTATTTATCTGCCAACTTATTTGAGGAATAAAACCATGTGTCTGCGCGTACGATGGGGTCTTAATCATAAATCTCTTATCACTGACAATAGGAAAGTAATTCCCTGCACCTTTGTAATGTGCTAAAGCCAATTGATAGGCCGAATTTAATTTTATACTATGTATAGATTTTGACACTCCCGTTCCGGCATTCTGTAAAGTAACTGTTGCATATGAAAGCTCAAAATAAGGGTCGGTCTTTATATATAATGCGAAAGGAGTGGTATTACTGTTGGGTATACCAATAGAAAATGAATTTATTGCGGATATGGTATCGTTGTTTTGAGTTATAGGGACTGTATAAGAATAGTTTTGAGTTACTGAAAAATCCCTTAAATCCCTCAATTGAACGTTAAAAACATCTCCCGTTTTAGCAATCCCATCATACCCTATAGTAACGTTTCTTCTGTGTCCTCCTGCATTACCATCATCATAAGCCTTAGTGACCCTTAAATAATCGTATACAGGAGGATCGTTTTCAATTTGAGGGTCATATACACTCACTGATAAATTAACATCAACTACAGGTCTATTTTCTCCTTCTGTAAGGTCTCCTAACGTAAGAATGCTACCATTGATTACTTCTAATGCTCCTGCTCTTTTAGGAACATAATCATAAGGTAAATCAGTTTCTAATACAGGTATGTTGTTGTATAACCCATCATTATAAAAAGCAAACGAATAAATATTTGTAGCAGGGTCATAAGCCTCGTAAATCTCTTGTGAAACATCTACCGTAGTATTAGGCAAACTAACAATATCTTTCCTGTCTACAGACTTCACCAAAAACCAATCTAAGTTGTCATACCTAGCACCTACATTTATTGTTTTCACCCTGTCATTACCCGCATCTACAGAGACAATCAAGTTATTGGCTTTAGTTACATCCGTTCCTATTGCAGGAGTAGGTTCATCACTAGGAACATTTCTTTTTGAATATGTACTCCACGCACTATATTCATCATCTAACCTGATAAACTGCTCTGTGAATTGAAATAAACGCTTCTGGATAAGGTTTACCGATCTTCCGGCATCATCACCATACACATAAGTTGGAAGCTTTATTGGTTGACCTTTCAGTAGTGTAATATCCTCTTGCAGTAAAATCCCGTATCCCCCACTTTTAAGCCTTTCTAAGTTGATTATTCCCGGCTGTATATTGTCAGCATTAAAGATTAAATACTTGCCCTGTAATAGCTTTATTTGATTTACCGAATATTTAGGGTCTAAAGGCAGAATATCTACATTACCGCTATCCGTAATATTCTCGAAAATGACTGTTTCAGTTTCAGTATCATAATCAAACTCTGTAATTTGGTTTAGCTTAGATGAATTATAAACAAAAGAATAAGCTTTCCTTGCATCATCAAAACTTGCAGTGCCCAATGTTTTGTTTAACCCTGATGGTTTAGCGCCTGATATAAGCTCATTTGACTCCATACTAGTACCATCACCATCCTCTTGTTCTACAGTTCCGGTAACACGAAGGTTGAATGCCTCTAGGTAATCGTTTGGCGCTATATCCTGAATAGCACTATCGCTATCCATACCGCCTCCTTTAAATTTCTTTATTTCCTGCATAATTTAGCTCTTGGCAACAAGTTTATTTCCTGATCTGGCAACGTCCTGTAATTCGTTCAAAATAAAAGGGTTCATTCGCATCTTAGTTAATCTTTTGGCGTTGTAATACTCTGACCTCATAGACATAACTTCATTCCTTCCGTATTTCTTTCTTTGTCCGGCAGCATCTTTCCACTTCATATAAAGAGACATTGCCTCTGCGGCTCTAATGTCAATAACAAAATCTCCATCTTCTTCTACGTATCCATTAGACAAGTACTCAAGTAATATCTCCTGTTGGCTGTTTCGAGGGTCTAGGAAGATTAATTTCTGACCATTATCTACTTTATACTCACCGTATGTTGCAGTGCCGCTATCAGCTCCAAACAACCTGTAAGAAGCACCATTGAAATAATAGTTGTGGTAATAGTCATTATCGTAAGGATACCCATACCCGTCCACCGTAGTAGAAGATATAATTCCCTTAGTCCTGTTAAAAGGATTTGTATTTAATGTAGATAGTTGTGAGTTCCTTTTATACGTCAAAACTTCCCCTCTACTATTAATCTGTCCTATCTTAGAATACTGAATGTAGTCACAAGGCAGTTCAACTGTTTTGTTAGGTAGTATCGGTAGTAACACTGTTTTAAATGTGCCAGTAACATCTAAGTTAAACTCTGTCTCTAGTCCCCATTTAGCGATATTATATAGCCTTAAAAACTGATGTGAAGACAAATCATCAGTGTTCAAATGGTTAGCTACGATTTTTTTAAGTCCAATATTCATGATTATGCAGGGTTAGAAACGCCATTATTTAAATTATCTTGAGGAATTTGTTTTAAAGGAAGCAACTTAGCCATTATTTTATCCAATACATAAGCCTCGTAGTTCTTTGGAATATTAACATTGGACGTTAACAAGTCGTCTCCGCTTACAGAACCTATCATTTTGATAGTTGCGGTGCCTTCTAAGAGATTATTATCGCTTACATATACAATCTTACCATCTTCAACTTTATATAGCACCATGCCTTTAGGAATGCCTATTAAATCTTGAGCAAAAGAACTTTGATTTTTCATAGGTATGCAATCCGAACAAGTATTTCCTGTAATCCTTACCGATACAATCTCCTGTCCATTAGGAAGCGCCGTAGGTGTCTGCGGAAGTACCGTATATTTTTCACCTCCAACCGATAAAATAGGTTGATTTTTAAATACGCTGATAAACTGATTATTTGCGTAAGCACTTTCACCTTGGTTAGAATTGGTAAATGAATCAAAAGTAGATGCTTCTGCTATATAAATCGCACATAATTCAGCAAAATAACGCAAGCTGTGATTCTTATCATCTGAACTTTTACCGTTGTAATACATTTCTAACGCCAATTGCGCTAACTTTTTATATGTTGTTGCCATTATGCTTGTGTTTGAATGTCTCTAGTTACTACCTGTTCCGCTTGAAAGTCCCTCATATTAAATAAAAGCATATCGCAAGCCATTAATATAATCTTGTCAATATCATCATCCTTCCATTTAGGTTGTACCGAGGTAGCGGAATTATATACCGGACGGTTATTAACCAACGTATATCCCCATACAGAAGGAACCAACTCTTGCAAGTAAATGAATATTGCCTCACCTAAATCTATAGGGTAAAACTGCAAATAACTAGCGTATTCTGTGTATACAGGGAACTCTGCTGTAGGATAATCATATTCACTCTTTAAATGACTTGAAAGCCTATCCTTCTCTACTCTCTGTATTTCATCGTTATTAACGCTCATTAGCGTGTCTATATGCAATAAATTATCTGGCTTAACATATCTGCCTGTATCAAGTATATCAATCGATATAGGGTCTGATAAGTATACACTCAAAGACTCTGTGTTGTTCTGGTCTACACCGTATCCGGCATAAAGCTTATTGTAGTACTTCTGTTCGGCTGAACCAAAAACAAGATTGAACTGACTAGGACTTATATTCCCGTTAAACCCCGATTTATTAGCTAAGTATTGAAGTAATTTCTTGCAATCATCTATTGATCTCATATCGCATTGTTAATTAACATAAAACAAAGGTAAAATAAAAAAGGGTTAGTAGTTTATTAGACCACCAACCCTCAAGCAAAGCAACATATGGAAAAAACTTTAAGGCGCTGTAATCTGCAATTGTTCGTAAAATCCTAAAGCTTCTTTATTCCTAGACATAACTAGGCGTGCTACCTGTTCTGCAACGTCTCCTTGTGGGTTTACGTCACAAATAACGTTAAGTGTATCTACATAGACCAACTTGCCTTCAATCAAAGTGAAGGATACTATATTGTTCATTAGCGCCTGTGAAATCAGGTACTTAATTTTATTTTTCGGATTAACAAACTCCCTCATAAATACATTAGGAAGCTCAATAGCCTTCAAGATTAGTTTCTTACGAATAATAACCTCGTCATCAATACCTCCTGATACATCAATACCAAATACAGCAGCGACCGGAGCCATTTCTTCAAATGTAGCCTCTCTAACCGCAGATTGAGCTTGGAAGCTAATATCACTGTCTTCAAATAATTTGTTGAGGTCTTCATCAGGATTAACTAACTTATATGCTGTAGGCACAGGACGTACTTGGTTTTTATTTCCTTCAAACTCGTCTTGAACCTCTACCGCCATAACTTTAGCTTTGTCAGCAGAATCAACCTTCAATAAGCCGTTTTTGAATACAATTTCGTTTTGTGGAGATTCTAACTCTGTTTTAGTTGGCTTAGGCTTCTCCTGATCATCTAACCAAATACTAGGGTAACCGTACACATATCTCCATCTGCGCATCTCTCCGGTCTTAGGGTCTTTAGCGACACCTTCTGTAGGAAAAAATCTGATTGGAGGATAAGGAGCATGATCGGATTCTCTTGTTTCGTTATTAACAGGCTTCATTCTTTCAAAAGTCTGTGTTAAAATATAACGGTACTCTTTTGGAGTTTCCTTTGTCTTCGCTTTACCTAAGTTTGGATTCCCTCTTTTTGTTGTTACTGTTTCCATATATTATTTATTGTTAAATTAAGAAACCTCCATATCAATTAAGACATGGAGGTTAGTGATTTTATTGACCTTTGAATATCGCATACTGTTGGCATCCAATGACTCTAGCCCCAAAATAACCGATGGTAGTGTTTACCAATTCAGCTTTAGTTGAAGTCGGAGTATCCGCAAATAATCCGTTTTGAGCTACGTGCCATTTATTACCTCCTTTTGGAGTTTGGTACATAACAGTGAAACGAGGTACAGTTACAGTTGAACCTGATTCAGTGTTAGAAGAAGTCTTACCAACAGGCATAAACAAACTAAAGTTTGAACGTGCACCTAAGCCGCTTGAACCATAAGTTGTTTGTTCGTCAAATAAACCGTAGTTCGTAAAGTTGTATTTACGTCCGTAGATGTTTAACGATTTGAAGTTCCTGTTGATATCAATTCCACCACGAGTTCCTGCATTGTCTGCATATATCACCGCACCGTTATTAACCTCGGTAAACAAAGCGTTTTGTTGCGCTTGGAAAGCTAAACCATCTGAAAGGATGTCATATTCTTTTGGTGCGCCTACTGCATTTAACGCTCTGTCTAAAGTAGCAAACTGTGCAGTACTCCAAACTCCGCTACCGTTAATACCGTTAGCCTGAACTTGTTTAATAACACCGTTGGAACCTTCCTCAACATAAGGCAAGTTGTTGGTTTGTGTACCCTCGAACAACAGCAAGTCCAATTCACGCATTAAACGCATATCAGTGTCTTTTTGTTGTTTAGTAACATACGAGTATTGTCCGTTCACTTGGAACTCAATTTTCTCTGCCATTGCTAAGTCACCGAAGGTATCATCAGCACGAATCTCTGTACAGTAGTTGGTATACAAGTCAGTATTACGGATGATTGTATCAGTTTTATCAGATTGCTCACCCAAGTACTTGTAACCACGTCCCAACAGTTCGTCTCCTGCGATAACCGAAGCATTCTCACCTGTGTTAACCGGAGTTAATACCATAGTGTGTGCATTTGGAGTAGCCTTGTTAGGAACAGCAGATACACGGGATTCTACACCTGTACGTGAGTTATAGAAAATGAATCCTAAGCCTCCAAGAGATTTAGTTCCTGATTGTGAGTAAGAACCTGTACCCAAAGTGATTGTTGCAGGTGCACCATTAGCAACAGTTACAGCGCCATTTGCAGTAATAAAACCTAAAGGGCGACCATGTGATTGATACCATTTGAATTGTTTGTTTGTCGATTTCTCTTCATTACCCATGATTTGGGATAATGCACCGTAAGGTACGAAACCGTAAAAGTCGAAATACTGATTGAACGCATGTACGTTTACAATATTCAATCCTGAAATTAGTCCGTATCTGGTGATCGACGGATCAGTGTAATTTGCAGGGGTGGTATTTGGAGTGGTAATTGGCATTTTTTCTTTAATTTAAAAGGTTAAAACTTAGTTAAGCATTACCCCATATCATACTTGGAACATCGGCACTCAATTCAGGACTTCCTTGTGGCGTAGTAAGGTCAAGGTTTTTGATCTCCGCTACAACCTTCTTAGTTGCCTCTGTTTTCATTTGAGTTGCTGTAGATGCAATGATCTTCTTAATGTTTTCAAGCTTATACACATCCTCGGTAATCGCTTTAACATTAGGGTTTCCTTCTGCATCAAACCATCCTCTTTTAGTAAGATAGTCTTTCACTTCAAACTGCTTCATGTATTCAGTCATAACCCCTTTCTCCTGATCCGTTATCTTATAGCTGACTTCCTCGCCGTCTATGTCAAACTTGAAATCCGATACTGTAGGTATTCCTGCTACAACCTTAGCCTCCCACTCACGATTTGATTCGTCAATCTGCTCTTGAGTTAATGCGGGTGTTTGAGGTGTTGCCTCTGCTGTTGGTATTTTGGGTAATTCTATTGCTTTTTTCTGTTCATTGTTCCATAACCTAGCATCTCTGCCGTCACGCTCTAGCATAAGCTCTCTGCGTTCCACATCTTCATTGTGGGCTATAGCTCTCTGATATTTTTCGGGTTCTAAATCCGCATCAATTGAATCTGTATCAATTCTGTCGAATGTTTTACCGTATTTGAATTTAATCTCCGACTCAATGTCTTTCTGACTCCAAGAAGGGTTTTCCTTTTTAAGCTTGTACTCAATGTTCTCTCTATCGGAGATTACTGTGTAGTCCCTAAACTTCTCATCGAAGTAACTTTTTAACTCTTCTTCTTTGCCGTCTAAGATAGCTTGGTAGATTTGCTTAGAATAGTCATCCTTAAATTCAGGGTGCTTCTCAATAATCTTTTCTACCTCTACAATCTTTTCTTGGATAGTCGGTTCTACGACTTCTGCCGCAGGAGTAACTACAGGCACATCTACAGTTGCCGGAGGTTCAGGTGTACCTACTACAGGAGGAGTCTCTTCTACTTTATGAGCTACTTCCGGTGTAGTTCCACCCCATACATCAGGTGCTACGTTTTGTACTTGCTCTACTTGTGTTTCTACTTGTTGATTTTCCATAATCGTTTACAAATCTTGTGTTATTTATTCACTATTCCAAATTAGTTCTTTTTATGCCACCATTTGAGGCTGTTCAGGAGCTTCTTCTTGCATCGGCTGACCCATCGCCTCACCTTGCGGTAATTGTCCTTCCTGTGTAGCCATTTGCTGTTGTTCCATCTGTTGTTGTTCGGCTTGCTGATCTTCCTGTTCCTGCCTTATTTGTTCCATTAAAATTTGCTTGTTGGAAATGTCGATCAATCCCACGCCTTCAAAAATAAATCCGGGCAAATCTTTCATTGAACTACCTTCTTTAGAAAGTATTGATTTCATTAGCTCAACTTTTAGTATAGAGGTATACTTAACAAGTTCGTTTTCTTTCAATGCCTCTGTTTCTTCTACAACACCTTGTGATTTAAGTTGCGCCTTCAATACTTCTAGCTCTTTGTCTTGAGTTCCTTTTTCTTGTGCCGCAGCAACAGCAGCTTGTGTATTCTCTTGTGAGGCTCGTGAGGCTTGTTCCTGCGCTTCTTTAAGACGTTTCTTCATCCTTGATGATAGCATATAGCTTGCATATTTAAGATTGTTCTTAGCAAGCAACCTTACGTCAATAGCATCTTCCAAAGTAATCTCTTTCTGTGATAATGCCACCTGAATGTTTTGCTCTAAGTATTGAGCTTCCTTGTCATCTATTACCGCCTGTATCTTAACATCAAAGTTGCACTTCTCAAAATCATCCGTAGCCTCTAACCTGATATATTCAATTCTTTCAGAACCTAATGCCATTCTGTACCCATCGTAATATCTTTCTCCTTTCTTCTTATGAACGAGTATGTCCCATAACCTCTGCCCTGCAATCTTAGCAGTTCTTTCGTCTATATCAAGGAAAGCGTCATAAATGTAATTTGAAGCGCTCTCACCGATTTGTTTTGCGTCCTGTAATGTTTTATTCCCTACAGCTTGATTGGTAATGTTACCTGCCGCTAGGTTATTGTCCCCAATGATCTTTTGAAGTTTATCGTATTCAGCATTCCATACCCCCATCAACTGTTCTAATTTAGCAGAGAAAGGAACGTTTGCCGGAGTAATAGGAGGTTGATTGTCCCTAGAGTTAATTCCTTCATCAGAAACTCTCTTGTAATACTGAATACCCGTTTGTTTGTAGATTTTGTAAAGTTCAAATGGACTTACACTCTCCATTCCCTCTCCCAAAGTAATATCACTCATTTGAGAAATATCTACCATGTATCCATCCGGTGCGGCAGCAGCAATGATTTTCTGTTGTTGCAGTTGAACCAATTGCATCATCTTAATAGATGGAATCATAGTTTCAATAAGCGGAGTATTTACCATCTTATTGTTCCCATACATGTGAGTGACATACGGAAGAGTTACCTCTAAAAGATTTTTGTCATTCTTAACTTGGTTCTTTGCTAATCCCCACTCTAAAACAAATTGGCTTTTAGTCAACATAACCCCGACATATTCTACTTCGTATGGTGGAGACTGAATATTTGGTTTTTCAGGGTTTAACTTTTCTTTTCTGTCTAAAACCTCCTTGCCGAACCTATCTGTGTTAACCTGATATTTTAAGTTGTTTACCGCTTTAAAGGATAGTTGTATTACCTCAACACTAAACCCATCGTAAGGTCTGTCAATAGCCTGATTGTATTCAGGTGTCCATCCCCAACCAAAGTTAGTATCGTTGCCGTTAAGACCCTTATTTGATATTGCCAGTTCAAATAGCTTTTCTTCACCACCAAGTCTAGTAACTGCTTTAGGGTACTTCATCCTTATCTCTGATATTTTCATCAGATTCACCCCCCCCTTGTAAGTAGCGTCTCTAAAGTCATCCCACTCACTGTAAGAAGATACAATATTCTCCGGCTTAGTTACTCCAATTTTAATCTTGCCGTTACCATCTAGGTAAGTATATGTTTGGGCGATACCTGCGGTAATCAAATCATATAGAATGCGTTTCTTAATGATCTTATCCCAATTGTTATCGTAAAATATTAAGTCAATGCCCTGTTCTAAAATAACCTCTTCACGCTCCTTATAGTTGAATCCGAAGTGAATGTCAATCTCCCGTTCGTCTTTAGGATCATCATCACTAAATTCTTCCAGTTCTAATCCAGACTCCTGTTGTATAGCTTGAATCTTTTCTTTATTCTTCATCTTGAACAAAGCATCCATCTTCGCTTTATCTTTTTTGCTTTGCGTAAAGGGGTCAATAGCATTTGCCTGAATCTTCTCTATACGCTGCATGTAACGGTCTATAAGACGGTTTACAAAGGGAATAGCAATGGGCGTAGGGGAATAGTCTAGGTTTATCATAGACATATCTCCATCAAGGTCTAATATATCTTTATACTCTTGCATGGGTTGTTTACCCATAGCAAATAACCTGTTGTAATCATATCGGTTCCTTCGTCCTGATGCACCTTCCGTAGTACCGTTCGTCCACTTCTCATAAGCAGAGATTAACAGTCTTTTTCCAAATTCTAAACTATCCTTTGTAGTGTCCGGTGCTATAGGTGAAAGGTTTACTGCATCATTCATAATTTAATTTTTTATCAAATGTAGATATTATACGTTATATTTCTTTGATTTACGGATTTTCATGAACGTTACGACCTTGTTTACTGTTGTTTGTTTGCCTGTAGCTTCTTTCAATCCCATCAGCGCATATCCCCACGCCATACAAGCATCATAGTCTCCACGATCGTTAATATCAAAGTCCCTCATATCTTTTAGAAGTCTAAGAAACTTGATTTTCTTCATGTTGTTTATGGAGTATTCAATCATTTCCGTTAAATGCTGCTCTCTGGCTTCTTTATTCTGTGGAGGTACACCATACGTCTCTCTCTTATCAGAAAGTCTTGTAGTCATCAGATAACCAAACTTGTGATCGTGGTTTAATGGAGAGGCTAAACGTCTTGTGGGTGAAGTAGCATAATCTTCCCAATCTGTAGGGGCACGCTCTGCGAGCATTTTTATGCCGTAGTATTCTAATCCCCAAAATACCTGATCGTGAAACGCTTCTTTTGTTTTAGGTCTTCCAATAAACATTGCTATAGGCATTCCTGATTTTTCAGGGTTTAACGCATCGTATCTCTTATGAACGATCAAACAAGCATCAGATCCTTTATCTACAGCCGCCTTAGCATTAGCAAATGTATCTAGTCCGGCAGCACCATATATTGTGTTTTCAGGGCATTTAATGTTTCCCCTATACGTAGATCGATTAGAACCTTCATCTAACAGTTCAATGATATACCACATTCCTTTAGGGTCATCTACAGGTATCTTCTTTCCATCATGCCCATTTTTAAAGCTCATGCGCCTACCGAACTCTTGCTTCCCACCCATACGGACTAATTCATCTTCAATGTACTGGATCTGTTCGTTTAAAGCATCTAAATCAAAATTACACCTGTTGTTAGCACCCTTAAATACTTCTTTCCATTCAAAAGGGTATTTACGAACCTGCTCTGCATATTGTTCAGGATCATTAGCTTTCATGTTCCTAGCTTCCTGTAAGAATGCCTTTGCTCCAATTGTAGGGTCAAGACAAGCCAAGTCCCCTGTAGAAGGGTCAATTACCGTAGCCATGAATGCGGATTGTTCAGGAGTAGGAGTTTCCACTACAGAATTACCGTATTTATCAATATATCCTAATAAACCTCTATACCCTGCAATAAAGAATCTTTTTAAGCACGTCTCTGTTCTACCGAACCTGTCTTTCTTTCCGTCAATATGATTTGAACCATCCCATATCTTTCTAAAGTTCTCTCCCCCTTTATCTCCTTTGTTTACCGTACTGAACACCGACACGTGACCTCCAATAGAGGAACCTACAACAAGCGTATCACTGATTTTATTTAAAAGGGTTTGTACGTTGACCTTCTCAAACTTACCCGCTTCATCAATGATAATCCTTCTTGCACGTCTACCATCATAAGCATTCTCCGCAGTATCTAGGTAATTAATCCTATTGTTCAACCCTTTATCAGAGGTAACCATTTTGTTATTGCTGCTGATCTTCTTTTGAGGCTTTGCGATATGGATTTCAGATTCAGTTACCTTGTTTAGTTCCGGCATAAAGAACGGAGGTAAGTTTTCCAACCCATTCTTTATCATCAAGTACATCTCATAAGCATCCGTACCCGTCTTAGATACAATACCTTGTAAAGTATTGTTTTCTATTATGCCTATCTGTAAGTGAATAGATGATGCCATAGAGGACAATCCTAAACGTCTACCCTTTATCCCGCAATCCCCTAATGTTCCCCGATCTTTTTCACATAATTCATAGAACCTGTAGTACTCTAGCGAAGTATCCTTATAAGATGGGAATATCTGTTCAATTAATAAAACAAACCATTGGTGGAAAAATAAACAGTATTTATTAAAGTAGGTTGGCACTCCGTTTATCATTATCCATTCTCCGGTATGCAAACGTTCAATAGCAGACTCGTACCAAGTCATCTGTTCTTCCCACTTCTTGTACTCTCTTTTCTCTGCGGCATTTAAAGTATTCTGTCTCTTTTCGTAATTAGGGATAGGGTTAGTAAACCATAAACGTCCTAATAAAGGGTCAGTATTCCATTCCCATCTTTCGTATTCAGTATCCCGAACCCATACCTGATCTTCTATGTTCTCTTCCCAATTACGAATAGACCTTAATGGAGGGATAGGAGGATCTGTATAAATTAAACCCTGAACTTCATGTTCTACAACCGCTCCTACATTAATCTTACTTTGCGCCATTCAATTTTAGTTTAATCTTTTCTGTTGCTTCTTCAAAGACATTCCTATGCTCCCCTTTAAACTCTGGTTCATCTTCTTCCTCTTTTTTAGGCTTAGCATCTTCCTTAGTTAAAGTAGTGACCATTTCCTGCTTAGCGAAGTCTGACAATGCTTTGAAGTTTTTCATATTCCCAATCAAAGATAAGAACCGTTCATAGATTTTATTCTTCTTGGAGCCTAGCATCAACAGTTGATTGTCTAATTCATCATCAGCAAGCGTGCTACTAGCGATTCTAACTACATCATCAGCTATTACCCCTGCTACATCATTACATGCCTGTACAAGCCTCTGTATATTATCCCCGTTGAACTTCTCTAGCTCGACAATATAATCATCAACCTCTTTTTTTCCGCTCCTTATATACGACTTTATGGTTTTCATCTATTTTAGGTATTCTAATCTTAGTTTTTGCTTTCTTGGAGTCGTCAATAACTAATCTTGGTTTAACATTATGGTTTTTAAAGGTTTTATCAAATCCCTCAAACATTGTTGATATTTTAGCTTTGAACTCTTTCTGGAACAACTCAAATAACTTCTGTCCCTGTAGAGTAGCGGAGTAAACAAACCCAAATCCTGCACCTCCTTTGTACTTAGCGGCTAACCCTCTTGCAACAACCCTATTTAGGGACGTTCTAAGCAACGATAAACTGTATGGCAGGAATAACACTAGGTCTTTAACATTAATCCACTCATGGCAGCATAACACCACTAGAATTGCAAATTCTCTTTCAGCAAGATCATTGTCTTTTGTAAACTTCTGAATAACCGGAAAGGCAATAACCCCATCCACATAGTTTGACTTCTCTAATAAGTCCCTTTTTATTTTAAGGTAGTATACATCTGTAGCACGCTCTGAAATCTTTCTTTGGTTTATAGCAGACTTCTTTAGGTACTTCTTGAATCGGTCTGTCTGAATCCTTCCTACAGTTTTTTTGTTTATGGTTTTACGGTCATCAACCTTGGCCTTCATCTTTACAATCTGCCGCCTTAAATCAGCTATGATCTTCCGGTAACGGATAGGAGCGACTCTAGGGTCATTCTGCTCAACCAAAGTCTGAAATTCCCTAGCGGTAATGTCTCCTAGTAATTCGTCTTTGTATAATGATTGATTTTCTGTCATGACTTAACCCCTATAATCTCCCTGTCTTTAAGTACAACGTATTCTTTGCCTTCGTATTGAATGACGTAATTGTTCTTGTCCATTGGCAATACGGTATCACCCACTTTAACATGCCTGTACTCCCTCGCACATTTATCAGGTACATGAGTAATTACAATAGCAAGGTCGTTCTTTATCTTTTCATCAGACGAGGTAAGGAAGATGCCACTTTCTGTCTTAGGTGCATCTTCTAATTCCCATGTTCCAAGGAATACTCCATCATTCATTATGAATTTATCTCCTTCTATTTTGAATAGTACATGTTGAGCACCTACCAATGAAAACTCTTCTCCGGCAAACTCTACTTTGTCTTCCCATTCTTTAGCCATGTAATGCAGGAATACCACTTCTCCTTTTGCGTATCCTTTCTCAATATACTTCTCGGAGCCGTCAGGATTAAAACCATCTCTTAGCTTACATATCGCATTGCGTTTAACTGTGGCTACCTGTGGGTGTGTAAGGAGTTTGTTTACATTACTCTCAAATGTTCTTGCTCCCTGCTCGTCTTCACTCATTTCCCACATATCAGGACGTATAAGGTCTACTCCGGCTAAATTAAATACCTTGTTGTGGGATACATCAAATTCTACGAATAAATTGTTGTTTATGGTCACCATACCTAGCCTAATTTTATGATGTTGTTTTTAACCATGACTTTTAATTTCTTGTAGATGATGTTGTAATTTCCACCTGTATCAAGAGAGATTTTACGTGCCTGTAGTCTTAATTTCCGTGCTGCTGAACTATTCATAATGTTAAATTAACCCCACCAAAAGGATGCTTATTCAAACTGCTGTTCGATTCCTAATGGTGAGGTGTGTCTAAAATATGTGATTCCATACGTTTGAATAAGCAATACAAACTTAGTTATTTTTATATACTTTTGTCCTAGTCCATTTATTTACTCACTTAAATCAATACAAATTGGCAAATTTAATCCCCATCACAAGCTTTAGTAAACTCGCTAACCAAGAGGTTAGTGGAACTACTACCACGCCATTAGTCATTAATGTGGCTAATATTATTGCTATTAGCACAAGGGTTACTCCATTCTCAACTACTGGAATTACTGATGTGCTCTACTCACTTCCGGTTAACAATACTAGTTACCAAATCACACTTGTCTGTACCGAAACAAGAGCAGCATTATTAGCACTTGCAAACGCTAATGCAGTGGCAACTTAAACAGTTTATGCTTAAAAAAGCAAAACCCCTTACTTCTTTTCGAGGCAAGGGGTTTTTTAATGGATTAACTTTTTTACTATTCCGAAGCAGGGGTAACAAGCTTTCCTGCGGCACTTAATGCAGCCATTGCCTGTTCATTAGTTTCGTACTTAGGCTGACCAGATTGAGGATCAGCAACAAGTGGTTTCTGTAAAATAGATGCTGTGTGTGCATTTACAGACAAACTACCATCTTCAAGTTTATCTTTTACTTCTTGATCGGCTTCAATGACCTCTTTTGCTTTATCATCATCTGCCATTTCAACTAGAGGTGCGTCAACTGAACTGGATTCTGCTTTAGCCGACTCTAGTGTTTCATCAACGGTTTCATCTACAGGTGTAGTTTCCGGAGTTTCTTTTACTGTTTCTTTAGTTTCAGGAGCTACAGTTTTAGCTTCTTCTTTGGTTGTTTCTTTTTTTGCTGTCATGACTTTTAGTTTTTAAAGTTTCTACAATTGTGAGTCCAAAAGTATGAATTTTATGAGAATAGTTCTAGTTGTTCCACCGTTGGCAGTTTAAATCCTATTTCCTTCCACCTCTTTCTCATGTGGGACTTGCTGTATAGCTTAGCTACATAAAATTCTCTCTCAAAAGTCTTATCCTTTTCATCTACAGAACGTCCAAGGTATTTTTCAAAGAGACTCATAACGTCATGTTTTTAAAGTCTCCCCAACATTCTAATACCTCATAAGAGATAATCCCTTTTATTCCGTATATCCATCTAGTGAATCCTCCTGTGTACATACCTCTTGATAATCCTGCTTTACCCCAATGAGTATGCTTAGCTTTCTTTCCTATTTTTATTTTTCTCTGTTTCATCTTATTTTAATTTAAGTTCCTCTCCGTTTAAAGCATAATATAAATTCTGCAATTGATGTACTTGGATAATATCAGGTGTATGAGTACTTATCTTTGCGTAATCATTTTTAAAATATAAATATGGTTTACCCTCAAAAGCTAATGTTCCATCATGCAATGTATTTACTTTTTTAAATCCAAAATTAACTATCCACTCTTCTGTTAATAGAATGCCAGACACACTATCAGCACTTGTTTCAAAAAAATATCCATCAGTAAATAATTCCAATTCTGATTCCTCAAGTCTTGAATTACCTTCCTCTATAAACTTTTTTGATGTAATGCACTCTACTGTACAAATTGAACCATTGTGATCTACTAAATTTCCAATCCTTAATTCTTCTGCTTTCATCCTATTTTTTAGTTAATTGTTCCACAATGTAATTTCCTAAGTCATCTTGTATGTCTGCTGCTTCCGTATCGCTTATTTTTAAGCCACCAGATCCAGTTAAATAACCCCATCCACGTATTTCTATCAGTTGTGTATTTGAGTGTCTTATAAAGCCTAATTCGTAGCTTATATCTGAAAACTTAGTCTGAACGTATGATGTGTTTATTGCAATTAATAATTCCTGCCTGTCTTTAGGGTCTGAAATACGAAACTGCATACACATCTCTCCTTTACTGTCTTCTATCCAACTACCATACTTTACAGTTTTGAATGGAGGGGTAAATGCTTTTTCAAATAATCTTTTCATCATTTTAGTTCTTTAATTATGTTTTCAGCGAATGCCATTACTTGATTTATAAACTCGTCACGCCTTTTAATGCTTTCTTGAAGTGGAACCTGATTACCTAATTGATTTTGCTTAATGGCATATCCCCCAATTTCATAATCGTTAGATGGAAACGACTGCAACATTGCTATGATATCAAATGCTGTACGGCTTTCGGTTAAATCATTTTTAGTTAATGAATGTTCTTGGTGATGTTCAAATTCTTGTCTAATCCAAGTCATAAATTCATTTAATGGTCTACCGCACCTATAGCATGAATCTATGCTATCATGATCTCCGTTATTATCCATATACCATTCTTTTATTTTATACTCTGGATATTTTTGTTGCAGTTCCGAAAGAGTGGCTAATACACATGAATCATTATTGCAAGTATCGTATTCTATCAAATCCAAATCATCACTTTTATCCCCATCTGTATCTACAGACTCGAAATAGGCTATCTCATGTGATACCTCTTCTTTGTTGTATGGCCTTAATAACTCAATAGCTTGTTCGAGAATAGCTTCTTGGTGCTCTGTCAATATTATCCTGTAGTCGTATGCTGTTTTCATTACTTCTGTCTCCCTAATTTCTTTTTAAAATAACTGTGTTTGAATTTTAAATGGTTTTATCTTTTTATCTGCAATCTTACAGTAGTCACTACTCATTTCTGAACCTACATAGTTTCTTCCTGTTCTTAATGCCATGATAGCGGTATTACCTGAACCCATAAAAGGGTCGTAAATTAATCCTCCTTTCGGACAACCTGCGATAATTGGTTTCTTTATGAGTTCATCGTTGTAAGCAGCATAATGGGCATCCGTAGATGGTTTAGTTGGTATATCAAAAAAATCAAATTCTCTATTTAACTCTTGAGGAAATCTAAGCCTCTTTCTGTCAAGCGATCTGGTATACCCACTATAAGCATAATCATAAAAAATAGCAGCATCATTATCAACATATGATAATCTATAAGTTCCTTTTATTTTTTTTGGTGTTTGATTGTACATTCCCGTTTTATATAATCTATCAGAAACCCAAATCAATAGTTTTTCTTTTCCAAGAAGTTCTAACCAATAACGCTCTGACCCTTTATAACCCGAATATACACCAACAGAACCGTCACCATCAAATAGTCCTCTAATAAAAGCATATTCAAAATCATGTGATATATTAGGAACTTCCTTTGATTTATATCCCAATGACTTTAGATCCGAAACCAATTTTTGGCTGCCCAAAGTTAATCTTACTGAACTTGTCTTATTCCTTTGCCTCTCATATATAAGATGATTATCCATTAAATCCTCTTGAAAAGATAACAAATGCTCTTTATCCTTAGTATGAATTTCTAATTCTAGTGAGTTCTTATTAAGATACGCATCTGCCCATATAAACCCTAACCAATAAGCCTTATCATCGCTGTCTATAGTTTCAAAATAATTTTCTCTAAAAAAATATTTTCTGTTTGGATAGCTTTTTCCAGTATCCCAAAAATCAGATACAGAGCCAGGGTTCTTTCCCTTATCTTCATCACCCCAAACCCTAAAACCCTCTGAAAATTGTGATGAACCAGAACCTCTGCCATATATTTCACTTGCTTTATTCCGAATAGAAACATTGTTTTTAAGTTTATCCCTTATACCATCCAAATCAAAATAATATTTATTGGATTTAGTCATTAAGAAAAAATACTCATGCTTCTTACTGAACCTATCTGTTACACTCTCTGGCATAGCATTCCTTTTAGCCCACACAATATCATTCCTAACCATTAAACCTCTGTCAATACATCCTATAGCGAATCTATGAGGCAATAATAACAGTGATTTGTGAATGCTTTTACTTTGCTGAACTTTAGCGCCTGAACCTGCGTGTTTTGATTCCTTTGATGAATAATCAACTGAACTTGCCATACCTCCTGATTTTGTACCATAAGTGTCTCCAAGGTTTATCCACATTGTTCCATTAGATTTTAATTTTGGTATTAATGCTTCTATCATAGACCAAAGATGCTCTAGGTATAATTCAAATGTTGGCTCTAATCCCCATTGTCCATCGTAGCCATAATCTCTAAGCTGCCAATATGGAGGCGAAGTAATTACACAATCAATAGAATCATCGTCAAACCTTTTTATGGTTTCTAAACATGGTTCTTGGTATATTTTATTTAATTCTATCATTTTTGTCTTCCTACCTTTCGTTTAAACTCTTTCGAGTCGTATGTTTTAATCTTTACTTCTAAATGGCTGTAGTCCCAAACCGTATACCTATTTGATTCATCCCATTCTATTCTTGCACTTATGCCATTAGGGTTCTCCACTCCCTTTATAAATTCAGAGTAAGGTTCTATCCTTCGGAATTTAGTGTAGTCGTTACTGAACTCAAAGTCTCCATACATGTCTATTCTTGTTTTAATAGCTTCTACGAAGTCTTCTCTGTCGGGTCTTTCTACTGAATACCATTTATTAAATTCAGTTTTATTTTCTAAGTTATAGAACAATTCTTTTAAATACATATCAGTGACCATCTTCCAAATCCTTTTTTAAAATTAATTCCTCAATAGAGGCTTTCAAAATTTCTATTTCCTTTTTCAACCCTTCATTCTCTCTATGGAAGTCTCCTAGTAACCTATTTATTTGCCAATTGAAAGAATGTATATCTGCAAATTCTCCTACTACCTTACGAAGAATATTCAATCTATGTATTTGCGCATCTGACTTTTCAGTCCTTGGTCTGTCCAAATGAAAAAATGCTAGATCACTTTCCATTTCAACTATTACTCCTTTTGCTAACATTATTTGGATATTCCTATAAGACATATCTTCATACCTAGATAAATAAACTTCTGCTAGTTTAAGATACTTGGCTTCTAATGGTGTTAATTTTGGTTTTTTAATCATTTTAAAAGGGCGGTAAGTTATTATCAGTTTCGCTATCTTCTGGAAATTTTTCATATTGGAATGCTCCACATTTGTTATTCCCTATCATTTCATAATACCTACTTCTAAAGAAATCGTAATACAAACTTCCCATGCCTTTGTTCGCAACACCTTTTGGTTTCGCTTTCTCTATCATATAAACCATTTCATTAGCTTCATAAGGTTTGTCGTGATACCCTTTTAAACCTACTGGTGGTCTCCACACATTAATCCATGTCATAGCCTTCCTGAATAGAGATTGTCCGCCAGAAGCTTCCCTAGCAAGAGGTATCGGGTAATATCTAACTGATTGTCCGTTTATCTTTTCTTCTTTCAAATGTTGAGCAGCAGGATGAAGTGTAATAATCATGTGAGTATCCATTTTTTTATTGGCTCTACGAACATCTCCCATTAAGTCTTCAATGTACAAATCCTGTCTAGCGCCATATAAAGACATATCGTGTTTATGTTCATTGTACGGATCGGCTAATATTATTTTTTCGTCAGTCCTCATTTCAAATATCTCACCGAATGAATAAGACTTTTCTTCTGTATCTATGATGGAAAACCAATTATCAACATAAGCTACAGCTTTTTTGAAAGTCTCGTAATCTATTGCCATAGGATGTGAGGGATAAATTGACCTATTGAAAACCTTATGAATTATTTCCGCATAGATGTCAGCCACAGAGCCCGTCTCCGAAGAACTTATTATTGCTCTTTTTTTGTATTTACGGACTTGATTTAAAGCTAACTCAAAGCTTAATTCGGATTTACCTTGATGTGGCGCTCCTAATATGAATGTATAACTGCCCTGTTTTAGTGTAAATAGCTTATCTAAGCTCCTAAATCCGGTAGAGTCACCTAATGGACTTCCTAATTTTTTTAATGCCTCTAATTGATCTTGTACGTCTTTATATTTTTTTATCATGATATTAGTTCAATGGCATTAATGAATAATTCTGTTCTTCCTGAATCTCAATTATAGTTTCAAATTCATCTAACCATCTTTTCTGATTAATATACTTAGACGGATACATTTGCTTCAACCAACTCTGCTCTGGCTTTTTTAGGTAATTCAAATAATTAGGCGTTAATCTAATGCAATCTTGCTTTTGTTTTGTGGTAAGCTTTGACCATGATTTTTCACTAGAATCCCGTTCTTTTTTTAGTCCGTATAAATTCCAAAAAATTTCAAAAGAAGGTTCTTCTATGTTATTTCTTAAAGTGTTATTCTTAGGGTCAACGTCCTTTACTACCCCTAGTAAATCTAGTTGACTAGGGTAGTCAATCTCCTTTACTACCTCAACTTCTTCAATTAGATATAAAGGCTCATAAACATTGTTACCGTAATCCCCTTGTTTAGTTATCTTTTTTTGAACTACAACCAAGCAGTTATTTTTAAGTTCGTTTATAGATTTTATTATAGTTGGTTTAGATAATTTTAAGTTTTTGCAAATTGTATTTATAGAAGGATAGCATGTAGCCTTATCTCCTGCGTAGCTAACTAAAAGTGCATATAAAGCTTTTGCATTGGCGCTAATTGCATCGCTTGTCATTATATCTCTCTGTATCATACCAAATCCCTCTTTTATTCTTGCTGTCCTCATACGTATTGTGGGTTTTTAAGGTTATTTAAATCATCTGCCCCATAAACAAGGTCTCCATGAGTTATTATGGTATTTCTTTGCTCTAGTAGATCGTTTAAAGCATCTAATCTAAATTGCCTCCATTCTTTTAATGGATAATATTTATTCATATAATCTTCTTTATATTCAAGATCGCTCATGTTTTTATATTTTAAAAAATTTAAATAATACCATTGAACATCACCAAATATCAATTTAGGTTCTAAAGAAGAGCAATTACATGAAATTACATATTCATGAGTTACGATAGTAGGCATAGTATTATGACCATTTTTATATATTGATGGGAACTCTATACTTGACCTTGTGTATTTCTCCTTTCCTAGGTTGTCATATTTATCTGGATATACTTCCCAAACCGGAGAATGATTTTCGTGTTCATAAGTAAATTCAGGTTCTTCTTTTTGGTGTTCTTTTGCATGGCAACTTGCGCATATTGTTTCTAATTCTTCCAATTTAACATCCCAAGGATTTCCTTTATAGGAATTATGGTGTACATGTAGAGTGCTTTTATCGTCTCCGCATCTTAAACATGTGAAACTATCTCTACTAAGAACCTCTAATCTTTTTTTCTGCCACCTAGGATCAAGTAATTTTTCTTTATATGTAGTCTTTGTCATTTGTTTGTTGTTTAAAAGTGTTATAAAAAAGTCGACAGCAAAGCCTAGCTATGCTATTTTGACGAATTTTACTCCATCTATTTGAACTAGAGTAATTAGTTTAGCTTTTGCTTGATCGTACACCCATGTAGTGCTTTTGTTTTTCTGTCTGGCGAAGGTGCTTACCTTGACGAGATCTGTTCTTATTTGTGTTTCCATATAAACAAAGGTATAAGGTTATTTGGAAGTTTCAAAGTATTCGGTAATATTTATTTTTTACCCAATAAAAAACCCACAGTATCACTACGTGGGTTAACCTCTATCTCACGACAAGGCTTGACTATTTAACAGGTCTTAAATGCTATGGATTTTGCACCTTTTTTATGTCTTCTGCCGGACTGAAAGTAATATAGTACTCTTCCCCTGCTTCAAAGAAGCCTAGTGCATCAGGGTTCGTTATATGAAGCTTAATTGAGCCACTAGGAGTATACATACTGAAAGATTTGTTTTCTTCACTTCCTGATACAACCGGAGAAAGGTTTGCTTCGTGATTGTTGTTTCCGTAGTCTACGACAGAGCCTACTTTGAATTTTGCTTGTAATGTTCTCATTGCTTATGTTTTTAAATTGTAAGTCTCAAAAGTACAGAAAATAGCAGACATAAAAAAAGAGGGACATAACCCCTCTTCCTTGATAAACAGAATAATATATTTTTTTTAAATGTTTATAAATCTATTAATTGTTATTTTGTTGCTGACTAAGCGATTTTAAGTTGTCTGCCTTTTAGTTCTTTTCCCTTAGCTAACCAAGAGTCAATAGCCTCAATCATTTCGTATACTTGAGCATCTAACAGGCTTACCAAGGGGTAGTACATGTCATCTGTCTTATTCAGATTGATAACTCCACTTTTAAATGAGTTTTTAAATGGTTTTGAGCGCTTTACAGCCACTTTATGTCCGGTGATGTTGATTCCTGCCAGTTGACCATCTTTGTTCTCTATAAACTGTATTTTGTCGATGTCAACATTGTCAAACCTTACGTCTTGTTGAAGACCTTCCTTCTGCCATTCAAATTCCTTGAACCATTTTTCGTAGTCCATGTCTTTATCAAGGTTGATAGAATTGTCAATAAACTCCGAACTAAATAAAAGATGGGGAATCATTTTTTCTATGCAGTCTGACAGTTCTTTGTTTAGAGGTTGATTGCTGCTCTTAGTCCATTTAACGTCGTACACCTCTTGAGTATTGGATACTTCGGCATCAGGAAACACTACAGTGCAGAACACCTGATTCTTTTTACGTTGGATTGTTAGTTCTTTGTACTTTACCATTTTTGTTTTTCTAATTGTTTTCAAATATATTAATTATTGTTTTATTAGCTTTCCGTCTCTAACTATATTCATTTTAGCCCACGAGTTTACATCTTCATCAGAAGCATTTAAAAACTCATAAGGTAGACGTTTAAGGTAAATAGTCCAAGGTGTTCCTGTGCTATCGGAATAAATCTCTGAAATATTTTCATTTCCAATAATATCCCTAAGCCACCCTCTTATCATTTCAATGTCTTGTTCTTCTTGTTTAGTGCCTTTGTCGTAGAGCGACGGATTAGCTACCACGATACGGATAAAAGGTGATGATTGGTCTGTTTTTCCAAGTGTTACTACCGCTCTGCTTGGCAAGGCTTCCCTTACTCTGTTTAAATCAATTGTTTTCATAATTCTTTGTTTTATTCGGGTACTTCAATGTCTCCTAGTGGAGTGCTTTCTATTCTGGTTTTAGGTTTTGGATTAGCTTTATCAGCTATTTTGTAATTAGTCCATGCGCAACCTATCTCAAACATATCTCTGTTGCCAAGGATTAAGGTTCTGCAACCATCCATTCTCTGCCATTCAATATCTTGTTTGACTAACCATGAACGAAATAGAGATGAACATTCCATTACAGGCACTCCTTCTTTGATAGGTTCTAAGTCTACAGGACGACCTACAGAAGTGAATTGCAAAGGTTGCCTATCAAAATCATGAAGCATCTTAACAAGTTGGTCTTGCTGTTCTTTCTGCCACTCTTTATCTATCTCAACTATCTGCCAGTCTTCACGTAGAACTGTTGCTTCTAGCCAAGGTGTTGTAGATACAGTGCCATCATGCTTCATTACATTGATCTTTCCGGCCTCTAGAAACCAATAGCCCGACCATTCGGGACACCTTACCCACTTTCTCTCTTTGAGAGCTTGTAGAGCCTCGGAGAAGGTTAAATTACGCTGTACAATTGTTAGTTTTTTCATCTCTATAGTTTATTAGGTGAACATACTAAATCAAACTCTTCTGCATACTCGGTTGCCGACTCTTCGGAAAAGTCTCTAATAAACCTTCTGCAAGCATCTGCATTGTGAAACCTAACTAGTTCGAAGGCTATTTCTTCATCACTGTCTTTGTTGTATCCATAGCATTGTATGGTTACAATTTGATTTCCATCGTCATCTGTGTCTCTGAAAAGTAGAACATCAGGTAGTGGATTTTTTAATTCAATAGTTTTAAATTCCATGTTGTTTTCTATTTGTTTCATAATAAATCTATTTCTTTTTGCTCATTGGGAGAGGGAATGTAGTGGTTCAAAAACTCCATGCTCCACTTTTGGATTGCATCTATGTAACTCATAAACTCTGTAGTGGTTAATTCAGTAGTTGATTTGGTTATACTGATGTATTCCCCGCTAAATTCAGGTGATGGTAAGTCCTCTGTAAGGAATTTATGCCTAAGCATATCGTGTACTACCTCAAGATTAAGTGAACTAGCTTCGAATCCTGCCTCTATAAGCCCGTCTAATACTTCCGGCACACAGCAACTCCAATAATACGAGTTCTGTAGCGTAGAGCGCATCTTACGTGGCTTCCTGAACACTCCAATGACAGTCATGCTTTTGAATAAGTTTTTCATGTCATTTTCGAAGGCTTTACGATTTACAATCTTGATTTCTTTGCCATCTTCGGAGACTTTAAATTGATATTTAAGTTCTTTAGTTGCCATTATCCTAATATTATCCAATACATGCCACAAATCTTTTTTTCACGAATCCACATCGTATGTAATCCGTACATGTGAAAAGCTAATATCCCCGCTCCTACATGAATTATTTTAAGTGTTGTTAGTCTACTCATTTCAATTGGTCTTTAATTTTAAGTATTGATTCTTGGTCTACTTCAACATGATCCATGTCATCTGCAAAGTATGCGTAATTGCCTTTCATAATATGTTTGTTATGTCTTTCTATTTTTAAGTATGCTTTATCTGCTGCGGCATCTATAGCTTGTTCAGCGTATAACTTCATGAAATTGATAACATCTTTATACGTATATAATTCATCAAATTGACTTACGTCATCGGCTTGCCAATATTCTTGTAAAATTTCTAGTCCTGTTTTCATGGTTTAATCTTCAATTATAAGTTCAAATTCTCTAACATACCAATCTTGAAACCTGCCAAATTCAAATGGAATATAATCTTCATGTTTATAGCATTCATCCCATTCTGACTTTTCCTGCGCTTTGTGTTTATTCATTGCCGCTATTGCTCCTTCTTCTGTTCTGTGGTAAGATTCAATATAAGATGCGCTTTCCTCTGTCATTGGGTTGTAATAGAATGCCCAAAGTTTAATTGTTTCGTTTTCCATGTTTTTAAATTAAAGCCGTTACAGCCGTTTTAAGCTCTTCATAAGTTAATTCCGATATATATTCATCTCCACCAGAACAAATGCATCCAAAGACCTTATTTGACCAATTAAATGAATATCCTGATATGTTATCTATAGTAAAGAACATACATTCCCTAGTTTCAGGTCTTTCATCGCTTATTTCTATGCCTAAGTCTAGCAGTTGTGTTGCCTCCGGTGTATTCCAGAATATGTTTAGGGCTAGTGGGGTTTTAAGATTCATGTGTTTCTTGTTTTTCTTTTTCAGCTATATTCAAGAGTGTTCTCCTGATTCCTCGCTTTGTAAATTCTATAGACAATAATCTATAGCACTCGTCACGATAACTTTCTTTATCTTCCGTCGCCATTTTACCATAATAAGGCCCTGTGCCTAGTCTATACATTAACTTATCACTTCCTGTATACAAACAAACTGTAGCGGTTTCATCTGTTATTTCTTCTTTGAAATACATAGACGTACCTTCTTCCATATTTATTTCGTCAATTAGCTTTCTAAAAAAGCCTCTGCTTAAATTCTTTCTGTATGCCATTTCTATTTATTTTTAAACCTTCAACCTGCATTAATAGATCTTCTTCTCTCTCTTTAATTCTAACACTTCCGTTTCTTAAATTGGGAGCAGTAAACATTATAATCCCATCCTCATTTATATCGAAAGCCCCCTTACATCTATCGAGAAACAAATTAATTTTAGTTCCGTCAGTAGTATCATCCGATGATACAGTAATCGTTATTCTTTTATCTTCCATTATTTGAATATTATAGCACCCCTTACTTTTGTTTTTGTATGAGGCAGTTTAACCCATCCTATTTGTTGCCTCCCATCTTTAGCTCGTGAGAAGTCGTTGAACTTCATAAATTGAAAAACTATAATATTATCACAATCAGATTTGAAAGATGCAATTTTTGACTTACCCGCTAATGACAGCAATGAACATGAATATCTAGTATTCTCATGAACTATATACCACCTTCTCATTTTACCTCCCTAGTTAATGTTGTTTCTACTCCATGCTTAAATTCCATAATATACTTTATAGATGAAATCCTTTTTGAATCATCCTCTACAAAGTAGTATAATGGGTTTATCTTGTAAACTCCCTTAATCATAGATACTAAAAACCCAACATCAGAAAGCTGCCTGAAAGCTTTATTAATAGCATCATCACCATAACTCTTGTTTGCCTTCCCTTTATGTTTAGAATGAAAGTCCGCAAACGTCTTTCTTGTTATAGCGTTGTTATTAATAAAACCATTTTCTGTCATATTACCAGACAACCATTCCATCAAATGCATTCCACACCCTGTTATACCCATTATAAGGCATACAACCGAATTATACCTTCTAGTGAATTTAACATCCGCACTAATAAAGTCGTACTCATAAGTCTTATCACCATCAGCATCTTTAAGAACCTTCTTTCGATACTTAATCTCTACTATATCTGTTTGTTTTTTCATACAGCAAATATACATATAGTATTTTAAAATCCTAATCTTATGTATAAATAAATATCATTATAGCATACGCCTCATCCTATACAACTGTACGCCACGTACGACAAGTACCCCAAAAATCGGTGTGCCAAACTATTAAAATCACTACTCAACACACATTAAACATCGATTTTCAACATTCCAAGATTCCCTATTACATTTACGGGTGTACTAAACAAATAACGTAAACTATATACAATAAAAAATCTCCAAAATTTTTCTAGATATTCGATGAGGACATACTATCCACCCCATTATCACCCCGCCCCACCCCAAAATGAATCAATCCCTACAAACGGGGGTGGGCTAACAATCAAAATCAATCCATCTTGTTTATCCCTCTCCCTGTCATGTATTAATCAAAAGCGAATCAATCTAAGGATATCTCCTTGTTAGCTTATCATACTAAAGCAAGGCATACCAATAGATATATCTATTAGACCTTGTAATGGATTAACTTTAGTCATTAGTGTTATTGGTTATCCATCTATAATCACAGGCTTAAAGCTAATTGTTTGAATTTCATAGTAAAGTCTCCCAGTTTACGGGGTTTATACTATAATGTTGTTTGAATTTCATAAGGAATAAGTTTTGACTATTTAATTCATTCATTTGAATAGTTTTGTTAGTCATTTGAATGAAAATGAGGTATAAAAACCCCTTAAAAAACAGTAAAAATACCTTAAATCCCCACTTAGTCTAATCTTGATTAATATGTAAGTATCTAATAAATAAAGTGTTGTTGTTATCTAAGATGGTTTATAATAGCTTGATAGACGTATTTGTTATGGAGTCATAGTTGTTATTATATATAATAGATAGTTGTTTGTGCGGTGTTATAATGGTTTATAGGGTTATTATGGGAATAAGGTTAATATAATGGCATATATAGTAGTTGTTGGTATAAAAATAGTTTACATTGATTTGTGGGTTTAAAGTACATTAAAGACTGATTAGCATGTTTTATATTAAAATATATCAAATATTATTTGGTAATAATAAATATAATGTGTTATCTTTGTTGAAGACAAACGGGAAGAAATAAGGGTCATTTCGGGTTTGTACTAAATAAAGGACATTAATTTAAAACTTGCAATTATGAATACTACAGACAAAATCAATCAACTACTTAATGAAGGTGTAACGGCTAGCTTTGCTAAGTTCCATGGAATGGAACAGGATGATGTTAACGATTATACTAGAGGTGCTATACAAACGGCAAATGCTTTAATGCCTGTTATAGCTCAAATGATATTATTAATGGAGCAGGATGCTATTAAATTTAGGGATTGGTGTACTAATGTACAGGCACCATATTTAAGAAATGGTTGGCAAGATATGAGCACAGAAGAACTATATATATTCTATAAAAACACAAAGTCACTGTAAAGTTCCGCAAGTCTTTGCGGTCTGTCTGCCTCGCCTCCTTAATTGGTTGCGGGGATTAGGCAGTAGTAAGACAATGTAGTTTTACATTTTAGCTTTATCTCACATGAACACATTACAATCACTTCAACCGTTTAGCCTTGTTAGAATATCTCATGGAAAGTGGCAAGTATTAGACTGCAACGGTATAGATTACATTGGGGAGTATGTAACATTGAAAGATGCTAAACGTACTACTGGAAATAAATATATAATAATTAAATAACTAAACTATGAAATTCATTCTCACACTAGCTTTATGTTTGTCTATGACAGGTGTATTAAGCGCACAAACGATTAAAAAAGACTTATCCGGTAACTATATTCAAGTATCTAAAGATAGTGTATCTAAAGCCTTAAAAACAGGCAATACGTTTACAGACTCTAAAGGGGTTGTGTATCCATTGTATAAAGGTTCTAAAGGAGGTCTGTTTTACAATAGAGTATCTAAAGCGGGTAAAGAGTATAAAGTTTATATTAAGGGGGTTTAGGTTATGAAATACTACGTTGTAAAACTTAAAGACGATAAAGCAACACAATTTATTAAAACGTGCGCTTTGAATGATGACGGACTAAGAAACATTATCATGAATGCTTATAACTGTCCCGAATATGCAATAGAGTTTAAAGAGGTGCCATTTAGTTCATGGAGTATGGGCGCAAAGTTCTTATTTAACAACACGCCAAGCAATGAAAAATATTAAAGCACCATCGCAACGATTTACATACGCATTAGCGGCATTATTAGTTATCGCAGCAGTATTTGTATACCTAATCTTTTAAATGCCTTAAAAGGGCTTAAAATCAATCAAATTATTAACAGTATTTAAAACATATTAAAATGAACAATTCAGAAACACAAACCGGAGCAATTGACCTACGTAAAAAAACAGAACTACCTTCATTCCATTACACGTTCCAAATAACAAAAAGTATAATGTTTAATGTTTCATATTATAGATTAGGTAATAATAAAAATAAATACTTTGCTACATCTGCCGATTTATTTAATAAACCTAAAAGCGATTGGAGCGAATGCGGTCAAGCTCAAAGCAACTTGCTAAGTGGGCTATCTATGAAATTCTATAAAAAATGGGATAACTACCACACTCTTGATTTAAGCAAAATTGAATACGATGCACTATTAATAGATATAGAAGCTTTAAAAAACGCTTATAATTTTCTACACACAGACACCGACAATGATTTTAATTTTTCAGATATAAGGACTTTTTCAAAACAAAAAACTAAATAAGGGAATGAAATCTAAACTAACCTGCCTTATACTGTTAATGAGTTTATCGGGATTTAGCCAACGTTATAAAAGCATATTAGTAGCTGATGAAACAACAATAAAACAATTAAAGTATTCATTCATAGTAAACACTTGCAATGACAGCATTTTTAATCTCATACAGACACGATTTAATGTTAATGTCACTGATTACTACAGAAAGAAAAGAAAGTCCTTTAAAACGCCTTATTTCGATTACACGATTAGGTTTAGACAAACACAATTAACAGAGGTAGAACAATATTTAAAATCACTATGAAAACTGAATGGCATAATGCATATATAACTGACAAAACAGGGGCAAAACTATTTTGCGCAAACGCAACCGGATTTGGCATACAATCAGAGTTAAAGAATTTACAGCGCCACATTAATAATGCAAAAAGTAATCCAGAGCATTACAGATTTTTAGATTTAGAAACGGCACATATAATTTTAGATGGTGAAAGATACGGCACCGCACTTAATGACATTTTAGATGATGACCTTCTTAATCAATTGCTAGGATAAAACATATTCCCTAATTGCGCTTAATCCGTCATCGCACCGGATAGGGAACCAACACAAAACATATAGTGTATAAATGTATGTCGTATTGCAATGTTACGTCATTGCACGTGTGCTAACGAAAAAGCTAGGGATATGATGCACTAAACCCAAATCAAAACTATGTGCCGTTAAAACGTCTGTAATGGACAGTATCCTAAAGAGAAATAAGGAGAAAGCGCAACACTCGGAATCGTGTCTAAGGTAATACCGTAACACCCGTAAAAATATGTAATGATACTACGCTATGCGTAAAGGTTGCAAGTCCTTGTAAAATTCAGAGCACATAAATGGAAACATAAAACAAATGAATATGGAAGGAATCAATTTAAATACTGTGTATATGGTTTATTGTTTAAAAAATGAATCAATTGCATTAATTACCGAATCAGAGACAACAGCAAAATCAATGGTTTTTAATGATAATGGTTTAGAGTATTCAATCTACCCTCCATTTACATTTGTCTCTAACAAAGTGCAACCGCAGCTTTACGAAACTACATTATTAGAATATTAACAAACGTTGTATTATGAGTTATAAATCATATTGGTTTTTTACAGCCGGAATAAATAAGACTTTAATAGTAAAAAAAGGAACAAAACAATGGATAGAATACAATATCCAAGAAACAGAGGAGACTCTAAACATTGAGAGGGAGAAATATATGGACAATCCTGTACGGTGGAAATGGAGCGATTACAAGGACATTAAAAATGAAATTCTATGTGAAGTAGCTGAAAGGCATAATAATTTCACTAAGAGGCTATACGATCGCATAAATGAATGTCAAAAAAATATACCTACTGAATTTGAAGAGATAACACCATCCGATTTTGCTGAATACCTACCTGCACTATCCACAATAACAGTGCCCCCTGAAAGATGGACAGGAGATTATTATACTGAACAAATGAATGTTATGTATAGGGTAATGCGAGGCCAAGGAGAGGACGATGGAATTTATTTAGATGCTCCTAAATTATCCATCAAACAAGCTGCGGGAGTTATAAGACTTTTTAGTGAATACCTAGATAAGGATGATAGGCGCTTAGATGTACCTAAAGGACATGATTATTTAGCATCAAGTTATGATGGTGGCTATGAATGGTGTGAAAAATGTGGTGCCATAACTTATGATGACTCGTTATCATGTAGAACTAGAAAATGTCCACTAATTAAAGAGTATAACCGAAACGATTAATCAAATGGAAACTATACTATTCCTTACCCTCCCTATCATTCTATTAATACTAATTGCTTTGTTTGCTGATTGGCTGACAGAATGGCTTCCTAAATGGTGGGCTAAACATTTTAACGATTAAAAATTAGAACAAATGAAAAACACAAAATTCAGAGAAACACAACTAAAGCTAATTGAAAAATACCTCAAACAACCTAAACCGCCTATGATAAAGATTCATTCCGGCTCTATGGCGCTGCGGTATTCTATGAAAGTATTACTTCACCCCAATATTGACCAATTATATTTATAAGGATATGGAAAACACATTAGAAAATAAAGCGAAGTTCTTTGCTCAATATTGGAATCAAGATTGCTTTTTTTGTGGCAGACCAGAACAAAAAGAACCTTACAAAGTGTATCACTATCAAGGTATTCTTGAAAAATATCCGGACATATCTTATTTGCATCTTAAACCACTATCATCAATTACAGATGAAGATGCTAATGCAATAACGATTTATGGTCTATATTCAAAAGGTAGATTTAATGAGGTAGGATATGATACCCCATCAGGTTTTCAGCGCTATTCTAGCGATAGCATAGACTTTATTCGTTCACGTGGATATGCAATTAGATACTTAGGCTTATCAGTAGAAAAAATGATTGAGTATGGATGGATTAAGCTTCAAGAAGTATGATAACCCTATTAATATGCTTATATATCTGCCTATTGGATATACTAAGCGACTGCGAAGAACTAGACCCTAACGATACTAACTTTTAAACTTAAAAATAAATGAAAAGCATAAAACAAATAATAGAACAATTAGAGTTCTGTAAATTCACAGATGAACATGGACATCCGTTAGAGAATAATGTTGCATTCATGTCTTTAAAAACACTTGAAAACAGAACTTTACTACCTGAATATGCTGCCGGAGATATTGTGTACTTTATGCACAAAGAAAAAATAACTAAAGCTAAAATCACTAGCTCACAAATTTTCAATTGCAATTCTAATCAAGCTAAGATACAATATACGGCAGAAGATTTTAACAATCCTGTAACGTGGATTGACTATCAATACTTAAATCCAAATCAATTGTTCAGTTCTAAAACGGCATTAATTGAATCACTATAACATGGAAAAAGATTTATTACCCGAACACTACACTTACAAAAATCAACCTTACTACAAAGGTGATGGAGTGTTAAACGTTACACAGCTTGAAACATTAGCTAAGGATTTTACAGAATATGTACATCAGCAAGCAATTATAAAAGACAAGTTGATAAAAGCGTTGAATGAGATTAACGATATTGATACATCTTATGAAAAGTCAATTAATGACACATGGATTAGAGGCAGATCTAGCGGAGTATTAAAATGTCAAAAAATAGCACAAGAAGTACTTTAAATAAAAACAACATGGAAACTAACACACGTATAAGCCTCACTAAGGCATTAAAAAACAACAACAGCATAATTGACTTGCTTACTAAAGATAAGACCAGAGAGCAAGGCATTGCGCTTCTAAGCGAGAAATCAAATGTATCTGTTAACTTTCTTACTATTCACTTTGCAGAGGTAAGGAGAATGGTATTTGAATTAAGTATGTAGGGATTATGGGAAAATTAAGTGAAATGCCAGAAATTGTAGATGTAGCGAAAGACTTATTAGCACACAGACCAGATTGTCACGAGACAGCACAAGTAATTTACAACAAACTAATGAGCATGTCTCAAAATATGTGCGTATACGTAATGCTTGCTGCGTATGAAGCTCAAAAAGAAGAAGCGGAACGGCATAAAAAAGCATTAGAAGTTTATTTAAACAACAGATAAGAAGATGAAGGATTTTGTAGAACAGGAGATTGCAATCAGAATTGCTCAAAACATAAGGTCAGAAAGATTAAAGCAGGGGATTAAAGCCGTAGATATGGCAGACCTTTTAGGTATTAGTGCCCCAAGCTATTCTCAACTTGAAACAGGTAACATTCTATTTAGCGTAGAACGTATTCTTAAAGTATGTCAGGCATTACAAGTGCCATTACATGCAATAATTGAACATGAGCTAGTACCTAAGATAGATGAAGAGATTGAAAGGCTTAAACAGCAAGCGGTAAGGGATAAGGAATTGATTATTGATTTACAGAACAGACTTTTGAAAGAGAGTCGAAAAAAGAAACTATTATGAATATAGCAGAAGCACAAGCGTTACGATATGGCGCACAAATAGTGAAGACATATCCAGATTGGATACCAACATCTGAAAGATTGCCAGAAAGTAATACTACGGTGTTAGTAGTAGCCAATAAAGGCTCTATTTTTATGATGTATTTTGGATTAGGGAATAGCGGTGTTGATGAATGGTTTCACAACGATTGTGAGATTAGGCCTTATATGATTCCTAAATATTGGATGCCATTACCCGAATTGCCCAAAGAATAGAATATGTCAAAGCATGATAAACAAACCGCTCAATTCGGCAAGTACAAAGGCAAGCTAATTTCATGGATATTAGAAAATGACCCTGCTTATGCTGAATGGTTAGCTAAAAGATCTAACTCCAAAACTAAATCTAAAAGAGCAGCACAATCATTATTAGATAAATCAAAATGAGTAAACAGAAATACTACCCCATAAGCGAAATAGTACTCGCTATATTAGGTTTATTAGCTTTGATCGTACTACTAGACTACTTTAAAATTATTCACCTCACACATTAAAATTATGAAATGAGAACAAGAAGAAGATTTCAAGAAGATAGCCCAGAAGAAGTCAAGGCTGCTTTTATTAGCAAGTTCAACTACAATCCAATAAGCGGAGAGATAACAAATACTTTAAGCGGTAGATTTTATTTGAAATTGAACAAAAAGAAGTATAGACAGGAATTATCTGTTGGACTTAACAAAGTCGAACACTGCGTTAACTATCATAGATTATGTTGGTTCTTACATTACAATCAAATTGTACCTGATGACATGCAAATAGACCACATAAATAACGTTAAGGATGATAACAGGATAGTCAATCTACGTATTTGCTCGAATCAAGATAATGCAAAGAAGCAACTACTAAGAATGGACAATAAAACCGGATACAAAGGTGTATCATATTGCTATGATGTAAATCAACAAGGCAAAATTTATTACTATTATACTGCCGCTATCGGACTAGATAAAAAACCAACTAAAATTGGAAGATTTAAAGATCCTATAGAAGCAGCAAAGTTTTACGATTCAGCAGCTAGATATTATTTCGAAACATTCTCTAAGTGCAACTTTGAAGAAGAGTTTATACCGCCAATGTCAGTTGAGGAACTAAGAATCCTAAAGAAACAAAAGAAATTATAACAGACATGGAAGACAACCTAAAAGTATTAAGAGGCAAAATAGAAGCACTTATTGTCGATTTAGATGCCGATGAAAAGGCTGAACTCAACAAACCTAATTCTGACTTTACAGAACTAGTTAGTATCACTTCTAAAATAAATGCCTACCGAACAGTAATCAACTTATTATACGAGCTATGAAAGGAAAACCAATAACCTTCACCCGTAATATTAACGGAGAGGACGTAGAAATAGACGATGGATATGAGACTACTTGGGATGATTTTGATGAAGACTATCCTGATGATACAGAAAGTCGCTTAGAACTGCTTAAAATCATTAATACATGTCATTTATTCTACAGTACAACAATAACAGAACACTTTCCTCTTAGAAGTCAATTTAAAGATATGTTGATATGTCATTGCGAACAGAAGCTGTTCGATGTTGAGTTTAGTGAACAAGCTAAAAGAGAGATTAGCACAGTAGGAGAATTAATTGATTACCTTATAGAACAAGGAGTATGAAAAAGACACAATATAAATGGACGGTACAACCAGATAGTCCACACACAATTGCCGTAACAGATGGAGAACGGGATATATGTATTGTAGAATGCAAAGGCGATGTATTGAGCGAAGAAGATTGAAATATTGCACGATTAATAAGCGCTGATCCCGATTTATTTAAAGCAGCGTATGAATTTGTAGCAAAGGTTGATAATGGGCAAGCAAAGTCCGTAGACAGCTACAGTAAATTTAAAGCAGCTATTAAAAAAGCGATGTTAACATGACACCAATGTTTAGGCAACCCCGATCAAAGTTTGTCCGCAAACTACCAATGCAACAGAAACTAGTCACCCAAGACGGAGAAGTATATAACTATAGCTTTAAGGGCGGACTACACTTTATATTTTCACACTTTATTAAATAACAATGGAAACTAACAAAGAATATTTACAACGATTATTGCCCCTTCTAAAGAAGGAGATACCTTCACAATGGAGGGTACAAAGCTACTCTAAGAACAAGCCTATTGCTACGGTAATGAGTTACATCGACCAAAGAGATTTAATGGATGTACTAGACGCTTATTGCGATTATGGATGGGAAAAGAGATACGAAGAGGTTGCCGGAAATGTATTCTGCTCGATTGGCATACACATGCCTGATGGTACAACTCATTGGAGAAGTGATTGCGGAGTAGAAAGCCAGTCAGATGCCGAAAAAGGGCGTGCAAGTGATGCAGCTAAAAGGGCAGGTGTTAATTGGGGTGTTGGGAGGTTCTTATATGACAAGAAAATACAATATGTACCAACTAATGTTAAAAAAGAAGGAAATAACTATCCGTATTGCATAGACGAACAAGGTAAACAGATTTGGGACTTGACTACCTACATTAACAACAAGAATCCGAATGCTCCTAAAGCACCTGTTAGCGTAGCAGAACCTACAATTGACCAAAAGGTTCAACAAATGAATCCTGCTAAGTCACCATTAACCGAAGAAAAATTAAAGCAATACAAAGAGGCTATTGATAAAATAGTATCAGCTACAGGCTTAACAGGGTATTACAACTCACTTGCCGCAGATGTACAGGCAAATAAAACAGTACAACAGTATTTAAAAGACAAACGTGATTCACTTAAAGCTAAAGCATAATGGAAGAGAACATTGAACACAAACTACAGAATGAGCTACAGGTAAATACCGTAGGCTTATTAAAAGCAAGTAAATCGGATATAGCCAATATCGTTAAAGACGTAATGTATAACGTTAATGAAGGCTACGTAGATAAATTAGATTCTTACATCTTCGCTAAGAAGCTAGAAACATTAGCAAAAGACTTAGTTAAGAAGCTAAAGCCTCTAGCGGAAGAAACACCAATCAATAAAGGATTCGTAAAGCATAACGTTGCCATTACAGAGGGTAATAAAGGCGTATCATGGGATTATTCAGAAACAGGAGACGTTGTACTGCCGGAACTATTAAGAAAGCAGGAAGAGCTTAAAAAGGAGATTGAGAACAGGCATAAGTTCTTACAGACTATAACCAAACCTACTCCTTTAATTGATCCTGATTCAGGAGAGGTATATACGGTAAATCCTCCTATTAAATCTGGTTCATTGGGATTCACTCTAAATATTCAGTAAATGAAATTCAGCAAAATAATAGCAACTAACAAAGGCACTCAAGAGAATTTAACGTTCTACTTCATCCTTGTAGGTAACAGTGTAAATCTTCTACCTATACATACCGATACAGAGCCTTTTAAATATGAGAGCATACATTATATGCTTGAAGAGTGGATTAACATAACTAAATTTTAGATCATGGACAAAATAAGATTATTAGCTATTGACCAAGCAAGTGCTTGTGGATGGGCTACAGCGAATGCTTCGGGAGTATGGGATTTTAAAACCAGAAAGGATGAATCTAGTGGCATGAAGATGTTGCGATTCCGTTCTAAATTAAAAGAGGTTTGTGGACTAGAGGAAATAAACTTGATTGCCTACGAAAGAGTTGCCGGATTTCACAAAGAAGCAATTATTCATGCTGCCAAAATGGTTGCTATTATAGAAAGCTATTGTGAAGAAAATGGCATTCAATATAAAGCCGTTTCAGCTACAGAGGTGAAGAAATATGCTACAGGTAAGGGCAAAGCTAACAAAGATAAAATGGTTGAAGCAGCACAGATTAAATTAGGTTATACAGGTAAGGATGACAACGAGGCTGATGCTTTATGGATTTACCAATTAGTAAAAAATGAATTAAGCTTTTAATATGAAAACACTAATCATCCTTATTGCAGTTATCCTGCTATCATCATGCAGTAATAGAATATGTCCTGCTTATAATCAAGGGAGGACTCATAACATTTTAAAGGGACGTAGTTAAAAACAAATAAAAACATAAAATTATGGGATGTGATATACACATGTTTGCCGAGAAAAAGGTAAACGGAAAATGGGAACAAGTAGGTAAAATTTTTGAAAATCCTTATTATTCAGAAGACAGAGAATCTACAGTTGATCAAGATGGTTTTGAATGGAATCCAAAGCTAACTAATCAGCCATACAAAGCAAGGAATTATGACCTTTTTGCTATCCTTGCTGATGTTAGAAATGGAAGAGGGTTTGCCGGAGTAAATACGGGAGAAGGATTCAATCCAATATCTTCTCCAAAAGGATTACCGAAAGATATTTCTAAAGAATTATTAAACGAAGAAATATGTGCGGTAGGAAAAGATGATTTAGAATTATCTGATTTACAAAGATGGGTAGAAAAGGGATATTCAAAATGGGTAGAAGAAAACATTAGTTGTACTAATCCAGACTACCATTCTCATTCTTGGTTCACTTTAAAAGAATTAAAGGATTATGATTGGCATCAAATTACAATGAAGCGAGGAACAATATCCTTAAATCAGTACAAAAAATTAAAAGAAAATGGAGGATCACCCGATGGATGGTCAGGTTCAGTTGGTGGCGAGAACGTAATAACAATTGATGAAAATTCTGCTGATCTGTTTTTAGAAGGAAAACTGCCAGATTTAGTAGGTAAAAATATTTACGTCGATTATCATTGGGCTATTACGTATTCAGACCATGCACAACACTTTATCACCGATACAATTCCAACTTTAGAAGCATTAGGTGAACCAGAAGATGTAAGAATTGTATTTTGGTTTGATAATTAATTTGCAACTGTAAAATATTACCACGTACTTTGCTGTACAATATCAACACCCCTGCCAAGGAGTTCAGATATAAAGTAGTACTTCAAAGATAATCCATAAGGGGTTAGGAGTTTTAACATAAATACCATCTTACTTGGCAGGGGAATAAGGTATCAATTGTTTAACCCTAACCCCTTTTGCTATGACAGGCAATTTAAAAACTACTCCAACATGACAGCCCACACTACAGCGTTAGTGACAAAGGCGCTTGCAAATGTTACACTTCAATTTACGAGATTGACTGGATCAGGTCACACTTACATGGTTAAGAATAAAGATGATTTTTCAGGGGGACTTTTTCTTTTCTTTCTTCTTTTCCTTTATTTTCTTACGCTTCTTTTATTTCCTTTTGTTCTTTCTTTTCTTTTGGGGCAGGGAAAGAAAACCGCATAAAGACTAAAAACAAACTCAAATGAATAACACAGAAATCATAAACAAAATACTGTTCTCAAAAACGGCAGCAGAACTATTTGAAGATTTATCAGACTGGAAGAAAACATACAGGTTATACAGTAAAATTCACCCTGATATATGTAAAGAACCAAAAGCACAAGAAGCCTTTGTAAAGTTAAACGAATTTAAAACTGAACTCGAAAAAGGTAAAACTCACAACGATGATGCAGGAACTGTAACTTATTCCCTTTATACAATTGAAATAATTGGTGATGCAGATCTTCTTAAATCCTCTTTTGAAAACTACAACAAATTAATGGCGCTCACTGATGAATCCTCTAAGCACTTTAAAAAATACATTCCTACATCCGGCAGAATGATTTCCGATAATGAGTTAGAATGGACTATAGATTATAGGGCAATGCCTTTATCTTCAATAGGCGACCAACCACATTTACATGTTAATTGGATTACAAGCAGAATGTTAGAATTTGCATCGTGGCTTAGTCAGGTAGGATATTGTCATGCAGGAATTAACCCTGATTCAATTTACATTATTCCTGAAAATCATGGCATGATGTGTATTTCTTTTTACCACATGGTAGCTATGGGAACTAAATTAAGAAGCGCATCAGGTAAATATTCAAATTTATACCCTCATAAAATATTTGACCACAAAAAAGCCACCTCTAATATCGATATAGAGCTTGCTAAGCGAACTGCAATATACTTACTAGGGGATAAGTCAGCTACAGGAAATAAACTCCGTAAAACCCACAATGAAGAGATTATAGACTTCCTTCAAAAGACGGATTACGATGGACTGGAAACCTACAAAGAATACAGGTCAATCCTAAAAAAACACTTCGACACAAAACAATTCAATAAATTAATCATATAAACAAAGAAAGACAATGGGAAGTTCAAGTTGGTCAAGTGATGCTTATCAAAATTTAAGAGCATCTAACAGTACAAAAAGTACAAATCAAATTTTCACTCAAAGCGCAAAGAAAACAACCGCTACAGAGTTATCGCCAATTAATCTTAAATTCAGAGAAGCCAGAGATAGCGACGCTCACCCTGAATCATTAGCGGTAATCGTTAACCTTGATGTAACAGGTAGCATGGGTAGGATACCAGAAGTTATGGTAAGAGAGAAATTAGGAACCCTAATGGACACATTAATCAGTCATGGTATTAAAGATGCCTCTATCTTATTCGGAGCAATAGGAGATCATTTTACAGACACCGACCCTTTACAGGTGGGACAATTTGAATCCGGAACTGATGAAATAACTAAGTGTTTAACCTCTATCTATCTTGAGGGTTACGGTGGCGGTCAGGTAAAAGAATCTTATTTGTTGGCATGGTTAATCGCTGCACGTCACACAAGTATCGATTGCTTTGAAAAACGTGGGCAGAAAGGAATCTTGTTTACTATTGGTGACGAAGCATCTTGGGATAAGGTAAGCGCAGATAAGTTAAAAAACCTGCTTGGTTATTCAGAGGCTACAGAAATTACAGATAAGGATATTTTAGAGGAAGCACAAAGAATGTATCACGTATTTCACATACATGTAAATGAGGGTAGTTACAAAGACAATCCTACCGTTCTTGAGTATTGGAGAAATATGGTTGGTGAAAGATTAATTATTTTGGATAATTACCAAAACATAGCTGAATTAATCGCTTCTACCGTTGCTATTATTCATGGCATTGACATCGACCAAGTAACTAAATCATTCAGTCCGGCAGTAGCCTCAAGCATTAAGAATGCTCTTGTAAGAGTAGACACATCAGTAGCAAAACAATCAAACAAAGTAATTACATTTTAATATGAAAGCAGTAATAGGCATGGGATATGGCGATGAAGGTAAGGGGCTAACAACCTCTTACCTTTGTTCCAAAACTATAAACCCACTAGTAGTAAGGTTTAACGGAGGTCATCAGGCAGGACACACAGTAGTCTATGAAGGACAGAGGCATATATTCTCCAATTTCGGATCTGGTAGTCTACAAGGCGTTCCTACATTATGGAGTCACTTTTGTACCTTTCATCCTAGTCACGTTCTAAACGAATACAATGCTCTTAATAACCCTAAATTATTCGTACATGGATTATGCCCTATTACTACTCCTTACGAAATCCAAGCAGGATGCGAAAGAGAGAAAGCGGTTCAACATGGTTCTGTAGGCTTAGGGTTCGGTGCTACCATACAAAGACAGCAAGATTATTTCAATCTATATGTACAGGATTTGCCTTTTGAAAGTATTGTGAGAGCTAAACTTCATAACATTTCTCTTTACTACGGGTTTAAATTAGATATAACACAGTTTTTAGCCGATATAAGAGAGGTTCTTGATGTGATTGATATAGTTAACTACTACTATAACTTATTCATGCATTACAACCCTATTTTTGAAGGAGCGCAAGGCATATTGTTAGATCAGGACTTCGGTTTCTTCCCAAATGTTACAAGGAGCAATACTACAACACATAATGTTTTATCTCTTACCGAAGCAGTTGAGGTATTCTATGTAACTAGAACGTACCAAACAAGGCATGGAAATGGATTTATGACTAATGAAGGTCTGCCATTAGAATTGGTTAATATAGAGAATGAAACTAACGTTTTAGATGAATGGCAGGGAGTATTCAGGAAATCAGTGCTAGATATTGATTTATTGAACTATGCTTTAACATGCGACAACAATTTCTCTAAAAACTGCCAGAAGAATCTAATTATAAGTTGTGTTGACCAAACTGGATATGATTTTGATGTTACTGTTGGAGGCAAGATTAAAAGAATTGAATTAGTAGAATTACCAACTCTGTTAAATGCCAAATTTGAAAACGTATTATTCAGTAAAGGCGATTCATTGGATTGCATCGAGTCCTTACCTCAATTAGTGTATTAAACTATAACGGTAATAACAATACACACCCTAAACAAAACAAAAACATGGAAATTAAATTCACAACAGACGGACGTAAAGTCGTAGTCATCGGAAACCTAAACGCACAAGAAAAAATAGTACAGGAGGTTTTTATAGTAAACAATATTGAGGTTCCTAGCGGAGAGAACTTCGTGGTAAAATCACTACATGACGCTCCTGCAATATCTTGGAAGGAAAGTGAAGTTAAAAAGATGGATGCTATATATGAGAAGCAAAAATTAGCTCACGATCAGAGGATGGATGACCTCAATAAAAGATTGAGAAAAAATAGAGAGGAACTGGAATCTAAACTTTTGTATGTAGGGAAAGTTCTGAAAGAGGTGTCAGAGGACAGTTTTAATATGATAAGCGACTACTTGTGTGGACACATAAAATATGTTGTTGTAGACTCGTACAGTGCGCCTGAAATAATAGAGATAGACAAGTTCCAAGAGACAAGAGAAGATAGTTTTTACAGTGACAGAAGATTGAGGCTTATATCTATATACGGCAATGACAATGGCAGTTTAACTTTTAAACAAGGTCAGTATTCAGATGGTTCCGGTAGTGATATATGTACGTTTCATCCTTTTAAAGATTATGAGTCTGCATTGGAAAAATTTAAAGAAATCATTTTAACAAAAGCAATCTCCGATTCTTTAATTGTTCTGGCAAAAACTCATGGAGTGACTTTAGATAGCGAGAAGCTAGAAGAATATAAAGATAATAAACGTAAAAATTATCAGAGCAATATCGAGCGTTACAGTAAAGACTTAGAAACTTTCAAAAAGGCTTTAGAAGATGTAGATTCGATTTAAACCTAAACAAAACGAACAATGAAAACAGAACTCACACTATCTCATTTAGCTCCTTACCTTCCTTATGGATTGAGGATATATAATATAATGGACAAATCAATAGTAGAAATGTCTGTTGAAAGCGAAATCTATAAATACGAAAGAAAAACAGAGTTAAACGGCATAGCTTCCATAATGGTTGTATTGAATAGTAATACGCTTAAACCTATCCTACGTTCTTTAAGTGATTTAACAAAAGAGGAACTACGTATGATTATATCTCACATATTCAGAGACACTAAAATGATAAGACCCAAAATGGAATCTGTAAAGTACGATAATGGATTCATTAGCTTTTACGACCTCGATACCTCACACACTTATGTTGCGGTAAAGCCCGGAAAGGACAACTTACCTGTAATGAACATGAGTAATAGCTTCGATGACTACTCTATCTTTTTCAAGTTACACGTAGATATGATGGGGCTATTGGATGACGGAATAGCAATTAATATAAACGACTTAAACAAATAACCATGAAAACATTTGAAACAATTTCGGCAATAGCATTAATCTCAATTGGATTAATAACCATAGTAGTTTTCATTTACTCTAAATATAAATATAAAAAAAATCTAAAGGAATTATACGCCCTAAAACAGCGTAATGAGAAGTTATCTATGTTCCGCATATATGTTTTAACAATGTTTGGCAGAGAGGCTTATATGTCTCTTCCTTGCTATGATTACATGCTACACGATGACAAGGAACTTACATTTGAAAACTACGTCAATGTTGACGAGTTCATAAACCTGAATTAAGATGGATAATAAATTTAAATGGGATGACAAACCAAGAATTAAGGCTTTAAAGTTAAAAATACTAGGAATAGAATTAGCAACACGTCCTGTAATGGTAAAAGATACTAAGCCCGATAAACGCTTTTTAAGGGGATATAGATACACGGGAGTTAAAAGCCCTAAGATAACAGTGGACACAACTTTAATAGTTTCCTACACCCCTAAAATACGCTTAGGACAGACACTACATGTAGCAGGTTTTGGACAAATGAGATGCGTGGATATGAAGCGTATGGATTTAGGTGGAGATTTACGGTTGAAGAACTGCGAATGGTTATTTCAGGACAATTATAACCTATCATTTGCGGTGGATGAATACATAGATGTATTACCATTAGGCTTTATAGCGGGAGAATCATCAAAACAAATTAAATAAAAGAACATGCCAATAACAACATGGCTGTCCAATCAAGAATTGGAAAACTACAGCACAGTACAAGACAAGGAATTAAACGACTTATTGCATGAAGTTAGAGAACTTATGCCAGATGTATACATCTGCGAATACAGTGTAGTTAAAAAGCCTTTATTCGGACGAACAATACGTACAACAACATACGAGGTATTCCATAAGATGCTTGACAATACAGGAGAAGTACAGATAATGAATCTTCCCTCTAGCAATGCAGGATATGTAGCTAATTACTTGTATGGACTTATTAATGGATATCATAAATGTTTGAAATATGGAAACTCCGAAAGCTAATGAAGAAATTCCTCAATATGATGGTAAAAGACTAAGAAGTGGATTACTGGAACTAGAATGGTTGCTTGAGCAACAGGCAATAGATAGGTTCAGACAGCAGTTCCCTAATGGCTTTCCATTTAACGAGGTTTTAAAGGACTGTAAAGGCCAAGTAGTCGGAAAGGCTATAATCACATCAACTGTAGATTTAAATTCTTCTGATAGCTTTAAAAAGATGTGGGAAGACAGCGAACATAAAGATACGTTACACAGAGTATTTGTTCCGGCATATTACCAAAATAAAAAAGACAAAAAAGATGGAGAAATTTAAAATACTTGAGACAGCCATGAGTAAATATCCTTATGGTACAAAATTTAAGACACCTAAAAGCGGACGAGAAGTAACCTCTACAGGCTGTTTTCATATTCTTGACGATTATGAGGGAATTGATTGCGCAGATAATAGTGGAGAATTCGTTTTGCATAACGGAAAATGGGCTGAAATAATCCCATCAGAACCAGAAAAGTCCGGACTGCTTGACTGCAAATGCGCAATACAAATCTATAACGAGAGACAATATAATTTGTTGATGCAACATTATGAAGATAAAAATTGGTGTCAAGTTGCAAATTTAGATCTGACATGGGCGAGTAGGCAAGGAGAAAGACTTGCTGGATATAATGCTATGACTTACCATGATAAGTTCTTCTCAATAATAACACCGTCAGTTGATTACAAAGTTATCCCCTTCGATGACTTCGCAAAAGAGGTAGGAATTGATTTTCCTGTTTACATTATGGATTCAAAAGATGGAGTGCCGCTTTATGAAGGTGATGGATATGTTCAGGTGTATAGTGACTCAAGATGGCATATTGAGATGGATTCCATAAATAGTGATTACAGATTGACTTCGATAGATGCTGTAGTTACTATGCCTCACAAATACAAATCTTTCCACTCAAAAGAAGCCGCAGAGGCTTGGATAAAAGAACAGAACAGCCCAAAGGAGGTAATAGTTAAACTACATGGTGGTTACACCGTAAGGGTTGAAAAAGACAAAGCAACTTTTGCTATCAATAACTTCGGTATTACAGGAAAAGAATTGGAGGAAATCTATCAAACTTATAAATCACTAAAATGAGAAAGAACAAACAAGACATTCTCGAAGACGAAACAATAACCGTTGACCTTTCAGAATACGATGCTATATTCAAAGCAATGGATAGGTGGCACACGCAAGAATCAGCTTTACTTAAATCCTGTTATGGTACTGCGGTAGAGAACAACAATAAGCTTGCATTGGAGAATAACAGGCTAATGTCAGAGTTGACTATCTTAAAACAGAAAAATGCTGACTTATTTGATGCCGGACAAAAATTACATGGACTAATATCAAACATAAAACACGAAACAGATTATCTACCTGACTTTTATTACGAATGGGCGGGTAAAGTTTTAAATGAAATAGACGAAATATTATCAGACGATGAACAAACCTAAAGATAGACCGATGTACCCTGCATTAGAACAACGCATCATCAAACAGGAGGCACGTATTAAGCGTTCAGGGTTATTAAACTTCATGGATTGGAACCTAACATCACCTACGCTTTCAAGAAGCTTATACAGCCTTAAATTCAATAATAGTATAACCATTAAATAAACTGGCATGAAAGAGAATAGACACGAACGCCATGACCACTATTGGATAAAATCAGGAGGACTTTACGAATCATTTAGAAAGTCACGTGGAGATCTTGGGTATAACTTTATAAAGGAAGTTGATTTACCTGACTGCAATAAACTAACAAAGGAACAGATTAAAGATATATTCGATGGAGAGGAAACTTAAACTATGTTCAGGATGCCAGACCATGAAGGTAATCTGGAAAGCAAAAACAAAAGAACACGGTATGCTTTGCAAAGACTGCTACCATAAACCTAAAGTAGGTGATACATTCAAAGAAGACAAGATAAGCTATGATTCAAATGGAGTACCTTACAATAAGGAGTTTAAAATAGTCGATATAAAGGCGTCAGAGACAACTAAGCACCAAATAAAAGCTAACAGTCCAAACGAGATACCAAGATTGCTTAGAGAAGCTGAAAAAGTGTTTAACGCATACATCAGAAAGAGAGATAGTTTTGAAGGAAGATTTATTTGTATATCATCAGGGGAAGAATTAGATGTTAAATTCATGCAAGCGGGTCATTTTTATCCTAAAACCTATTCATCACTTCGGTTTAACGAAGACAACGTTCATGGAGAAAGCACACAAGCTAATTGCATGGATATAAATCATCTTGAAGGCTACAAGATAAATCTTATCAACAAGATTGGAATAACCCGTTACAACGCCTTAAATGAGGTTAAAAACGTGATTAAGAAATGGGATAAACAAGAGCTATTGGAGATAATTAAAAAATATAAATAATGGAAATTAAAATAATAGAACCAAGACCAGGCAAACGTATTGCTGCCATTGAAGTGCCGGAAGGCGTAAGAAAATTCAAGATTATTCGATATCCTTTATCTGGCAAGTGGCTATCATCTGACACAGGCGCTTTTAATGAATGGAAAGTCTTACTAGCAAAAACTACTGAGACAACAACATTTAAAATACTAGGATTTTCTAACGAGCTGAACGAAGAACAATGTGGGGATCTTATGCATGTATTCGATAACAAAGAATCCTTCGCCTCCTTTATGCTTGCTAATGGGCTTGTAGATAGGAATCCTTTTGGGGACAATCAGCCTTATGTATCAATTTTCGACACCCACTTAGATTCAGCATGTAACGTAA
>Ga0247807_10000096_pt1 | contig 73244 bp, 75 predicted proteins | sample UWRJL074202C1_FD_179931 | JGI IMG/M metagenome (GOLD analysis project Ga0247807, IMG submission 179931) | Plant litter microbial communities from Arlington Agricultural Research Station in Wisconsin, United States - UWRJ-L074-202C-1 | ecosystem: Environmental > Terrestrial > Plant litter >...
ATCTGTAGGATCTGTAGGATCTGTAGGATCTGTAGGATCTGTAGGATCTGTAGGATCTGTAGGATCTGTAGGATCTGTAGGATCTGTAGGATCTGTAGGATCGTCTTCATTATTGGGGTCTGCAGAGTCTGGTACTACCACCGCTGACACAACTAAAGATTTTGTTTCTTCAGTATTTCCTAAATTATCTACAGAGAAAAATTCAACCGTTGTATCACTACTCACACTTACCGGGTTTGAATAATGATACCAATTTGTTTCATCCATTGAATACAATGTCTGCAATACTCCTGTATCAGCATCAGTAGCCATTAACGTAAACGTTCCGGGAACAATAGTCCCAATTGTTACGGGTGGAGTAATATCATTTACAGCAATACCGCTGACTACGCGAGCCGGTGCTCGATATGACTCATATACATCATCGCCATCTTGATCTATATGAAGTATGTAATCACTAGAACCATTCGCAGCAATATTCATATATGCTTTTGTTTGAAGTCCTGCTATAGGAACATTGTAGTAGAACCGTTTAGTGGTGATAGTATTATCTTCATTACTTTCTCCAATCGATATATCAAACACTCCCACCTCTTCTGCCTTCAGAAGAATAGTGTAAGGACTCCCTACCGGAAGAAAAGCGAATTTTTCATTTCCGATAATGTCATATGCAATTCCCGTTTCAGAATACTGAAGAGTATTATTTCCTGTTAAAGGACCTACGGGTCCAGTGTCTCCATAAATGGTAAGCTCTACAGGACTATATACACTGATAGTTTTTCCTGCGATACCACAATCCATCGACGAAGAAGAAATTTCACTACTAGCAGTCGGGAACGTATCATTCAATAAATTAATTATTGCATTACGTACTACTGGTACTGAAGGAAGAGTGGAATGATTTTCACCTTTTATATAATAACTGTAGTCCGTAGTGACAGCCTTCGCACTATTAAGTGGTACGGTGTCATCACCAGCAGTGTAACTAACATCATATTCATTACCGAATTGTAGTCCAAAGATTTTTACTGGTCTTTTTCGTTTAATCGAAATTTTATCAATGGTTTTTGTCACACCACATGCCGCGATGTTGTATGATCGAATACCCGATAAATCAATTGAATCAATACGCTTGTGTAGAGTATTTACTTGATCAAAGAATCTTGGATTTCTTCCTTTTTGCTCCATATAATTCTCAGTTTGAACATGACTGAGGAATTTTACTACTTCTTCATTTTCTGTTGATACATAGTCTCCTACCAAGTCAGCAACATAGGGACCAACAGTATCTATATATTTTTCACTAGGAAGTAATTCGTAGAGCGATGGCATGTTTTGAGAAATCTGAAATATTCGATTACTACTTAAGAAAGGTATTTCTACTCCGAGTATATCTTTAGAAAATCCTAAATCATCTCCATACATAAGAGTTTTAAATGCTTTCGGAGCACCGAGATGAGGTGTCCCTACAAAGAACAATTGGTCGATCACTGCCTTGTCGTACTGAGCGATATATTCTTTTGCCACTATACCTCCCATACTATGAGCAATAATATCTACTTTTGTTTTTCCAGGAATACTTAATGCTTGTTGAATTTTTTGTTGCAACTTTGATGCATTATCTATATTACTTATTCTCCAATCATACGGTAATACAAATAAGTCATGTCCTTCAATATAACCACTGCTCACTAATTGAGAAATAAGTCCCTGGAAAATATCCCGATCTTTAATTGATCGAATTACATCACCTACAACCATTGGTCGTACAGGACTTTCAACTCCTTCTACTAACAAAGTAAGATCATCAAGGTGGCTATCAGCTAAGTTTTGAATAGTTTTTGTAAGATTCGGCCACGCTTGACTATAGTCATCGTAATTTTTAACAAGTTCAGTCCCTACAATTCCAGGAATAATTATCACCGGATCACGACCTACTGATGGTTCTGGTTCAGGAATAGTTGTATCTGAACTCGAAGTGGCGGGACATGTAGTATTCACAGCTTTTCCTATCCATGAACAGTACAACACTTGCTCTACATATTCACTCTCAATACTATCCCCATCTCCCTGAGGATTACTACTTACAGTTGGACCATTTACACTCCCCCAATCATTATTACGAAGGTCAACTGTTTGAATACTGTCGAGATACGCTCCTCTACCATTATTATGAAAAATATTATTTGTAACAACTCCAGGCACTGTTCCGTACAAATGGAGAGCTGTTCCAGAATTCTTTATTGATGAATTATGTATATTTATAATTGATGACCCTTCGCCTCGTATTGCAGTATTGGTAATAGTATCGAATGTCGTATTGGAGATAGTAATACCTCCGTGAGTAGCCCTTATTGCATTACAGAGATTTTTAAAAATAACATGTTCAATTTCTACTACAGGATCCGGTGGCACAGGATTCTGATATCCCCACCAACGATAAATGTTCAAGGTCGGCGATGTGGAATTACAAGTACCGTCTCCATACACGGTTATTGACTGCTCAGCAGTCCCCTTCATACGCAATGTGCCCTCAATATTCATTAGATCCTTCATATAAAGACTGACGCCAGGTTCAATGATCAATATGGCATTACGCATAAGAGTCTGATATGACAGGTCGTATACCCCATCAGGATTACTGATTATAGTGGTACTCCCTACGTCCATATTTTTTGCATACATCCACCCCGGTACGGATGTATTAAAAGTATTATTAGAATGTTCGAATGTTCCATTTTGAATAACCCCCGCATGTTCACCTCCGTTAAACATGCTATTTGTTATTTCTATTTCAGCTTCAATATTAAATATTGGATAATACGTAATATTAGTAAACGTTGCATTGTCAACAGTAGTCTCAGCATTTCCACTGTTCATAATTCCGTAATCGATATTCCGAAAATCAATATATGAAAATGACCCTCTTGCTCGAGATTCAGAAGGATTTGCGAAAACAGTGATAGCCCTATCCGTTGGAGCAGAGCGAACATTCAACAACACTTCCGGGTGCGCAGCAATCTCCTCACCCAATACTTTCTCTGTAGAATTTTCTTCGCTAATAATTTCCTCATCTGTAGATTGTATTTCTAACGGTGTTGAAACAGGTGTTTCTGTCTCTGCATTAATAATAGGTAGTGTCTCCTGAATGACTTCTTCGGGAAACGAATCTTGCTTTATAGGTAATTCTTCGATAACTATAGGGATATCTTTGTCTAAAAAACTCTCCTCATCTTCTAGTAACAAAGATTCCTGCTGTCCTATAAATTCTTGTTGTAGTAGTAATTCAGGATTACCCGTTGCAGCATCAATGACAATCCGACGCTCTGCTGTACCGTGCGCAATAATCCTCCCTTTAACTTCTAGTCTTCCCGATTCAGTAAATAAAATATGTGTACCAGGTAATATGGTCAATGTTGCTTCACTAAATACTTGAATCTTTTCTGATATAACATACGGACCCTCAAAACTATTCCATGTCGCATCTTCACGTATATGCCCCTGTACAGATACTTCTGCAAATACAGTATGCGGTGAGAAAAGTAACATTAAAAATATATTGGTAAAAATGCTCGCAAGAATTCGCTTCTGTGTTTTCATGGACAGAGTATAGAAAAACACACATGAAATCCTGCTTTAGAAAAGTTAAAATAAATATGAAATTATGCTAGTGTTTAAGGATGAAATTATTCCGAAACAAGCGTTTTACCTGGTGGCAGTGGATCCTTTTGGGAATTGGGGCATTGACTACTATTAGTATCCTGATGAACCTGTTTTTCATCTCTTCCCCTACCCGACCGGACGAAATCAAAGTATCAGGTCCGATAAGTATTAGTGATGACACCCTGATCAATACTCTCTCGGTCCTTACTGACGCACCTATTGTGTCTGGTGGTGATGTGGAGATCTTGAATAATGGAAATGAATTCTTTCCTCGTCTCTATAGCGACATAGAGAATGCAACAACTTCTATTCATCTCAGTACCTACATCTGGAAAGAAGGCACGGTAAGTGACGAAATGCTCGCACTCCTGACTAAGAAAGCACAACAGGGCGTGAAGGTGCGCATCATTCTTGATGGATTTGGTGCGAAGACTATTACCGACAAAGAGCTCGGTGCGCTCAAAAATGCTGGTGGCGAAGTATCATGGTTCCATGCGGCGCGATTTGGGACTCTCACCAAATATCACAAACGCAATCATGCCCGTGCCATAGTGATAGATGAAAAAATCGCCTATACGGGAGGAATGGCAGTGGCGGACTATTGGACAGGCAATGCACAAGACCCTGAACACTGGAGAGACATGATGTTTCGTCTGACAGGTCCGCAAGTGACCCAGTCTCAACAAACATTCAATGCGCTCTGGGAAATTACCTCTGGCGAAGTCCTTATTGCCACACCAGTAGTATCTGATGACACCTCACTGCGTTCGCTCGGAAAGACTAATCTCACGCCTGACGAAGATATCGAGCAGCTCTCAGTATTTCTTATTACCTCTATCACCGCAGCGAAAGAATCGCTCTACATTACGACACCCTACATGATCCTCGACGAACGGATGGAACATGCGCTCGTTGGTGCGAAAATGCGCGGTGTTGATGTCAAAATCCTTGTACCAGGAGAAGTGATTGACTCAAAGCTCGTACAATCTGCCAGTCAGTCGTACTACAAGGCACTGCTGAAGAACGACATTGAAATCTATGAATACAACCCGACCATGATCCATAGCAAAACTATCGTGATAGACGGTGTATGGTCTATGATCGGTTCCGCCAACATTGATACCCGCTCAACCTTCTTCAATGTCGAAAACCTGATTGCAGTACAAGATGCAAACTTCGGGAAGAAACTTCAAGAAACATTCTTTAAAGACCTGGAAGTATCAAAACAAATCACCCTTGCAGACTGGAAAGACCGCAGTATCATACGAAAAATAATGGAACCGCTGTGTTCTATCATTGATAAACAGTTCTAAATAAAAAACCTCACTGTATCAGTGAGGTTTTTTATTTATTCAGGAAGCGTTTCTACGAGAGTGTATTTCTTGGTTCCAATATCATAATTCCACACTTGTTTTGGAGTTACTCGGTAAAAAATACTATTTTCACTAGGTTTTTCTAAGAGAGTGAGAAATGTCACCAGACGAATAGCCCCATTACTTCCCCATGTATAAGACTCTATATAAGGATTATCTATGATACCTACTCCCTCTTCATAACTAAACGCTTCGGGTGGATACCCCACATAGATTACTTTCTTATTTTTTACATCAATGAGATCTACATTAAAATGCTGACATATCCCCGCACATCCAAGTGTGCCTCGGCTCCTCAAGGCATAATATGCACCATCAGGAGAAAGCGTTCCCTGACTAAATCCTTGACCACCTACCTCTCCTATCTCTACGCCGTCTAACAGAACATCATAAGTAGGATTGCGGCTGTTTAAATCTTCTTTATCTGTAGATTCCTTAAATACCAATACTCCATGAGGAGTATGTATTGAATTACGAAATATGTCATCCCCGATAAAAAAGTTTTCAAACGGAAATGGTATTCGCATACTATAGTGTGAAGGAATGATATCCCCCGGTTCCGTAGGAGCAGTTTCTTTTTGTTCAGCCAGATTTCCTACTTCAACAATCGGTATTACTTGTAGATTCTGTTCTTTTTTAGAAGAAACTATTATTCCTACGGATACCGATAACGCTACAAGTATTATTATGATTAGTTTTTTATTCATTTTATTATTCCACATGACCTATAGCGAAAGCTTCTAACTCTTCTTTGTAGATTCTACAATTATACATAAATACCCTCAAGATTAGATAAAGAAATAAAAAAACACCTCGGTGATATCACCGAGATGGTTTTAATTACTGATACAGTAATTCATTTGACCTGAGACTGGCTGACTCAAAGGATAGTTATCGAAACTATCGAATTTGCACTTTGTAAGCGTATCAATATCATTTGCGGTTGGATTTTCCAAATTGGCCCACAAGGTATAATAATTGGCATTCGCAGTAATCATGTATCCGGACCTGTTGGCACTACTTGTTGTGGTAGAACCGGAAGGATCAATCACGAGTGAAGGCAATAAGCTTGCATCGACAAGTCCTTGCGCAACCGACTTTGGATATCCGTCCCCCACATTGAAATATGAAAACCATCCATTCCCCGGACTACTAGTGTGTCCCGTACCAGGAATTGCATATGTGTCATTCGTATTTTTATACAATTCAAGTGCTGTCGCTACCTGTCGAAGATCAGATTTGCGTCGAGCGTCTCGAGCCTTGGCACGGGCACTGTTCAAGGACGCAAGAACTACCGAAGCAAGAATGCCGATGATTGCAATTACGACAAGAAGTTCGATGAGAGTGAATCCCTTTTGAGAAGATTTCATAAATCGATTATACCACAACCTCTTTTCATATTATTTCAACGGACCTGGAATACATTTCTTTTGAACTCCATGAGTAGAGGTAAGAACTCCGGGCGGATTAGTTTCAGTATTAAGCAATATGACATATTCCCATGTATCATAATCCAATCCATTACACTTTGTTGCACTACTATAATCAGAGAAGTACGTATAATATCCCCCGTTGGGATCAAGGGGAGCGGCTGCTAAATAACCATTGTCTACTAAATCTGCTTTGATTTTTCCTACCCATGATGCTTCAGAATTCGCTATACCTGTCGGGTAGTCACTATTAGCATTACGGTAGAGTTCGAGAGCAAGTTGTACCTGCTTCAAGTCAGCAATACGCTTCGCATCACGAGCCTTTGCACGTGCATTATTTAGCGAGGCAAGAACTACGGCCGCGAGAATTCCGATCACGGCAATTACCACAAGCAGTTCAATGAGAGTGAAGCCTTGAGATTTTTTTAAAAGAGAAAGCCTCCTTTTAAGTGAGCACCCCCCCCCCGAACAAACGTTGAATGAAGTATTTCATGCCTAAAAGTATAACATAATTACAATACCGCTTTGATTCGCTTGAGTGTTGTTTCCTTACCAAGAATGCTTGCAAGTTCGAACGGGTCGGGAGACTTGTCTCGTCCTGAGAGTGCGACACGCATAGGCCAGAGCACATTCCCCTTTCCTACCTCTTCTGCATACGGAATGAGAGCATTTTTAATACCATCATAGTTCCATGACTCGTCACTCAGAGGTTCAAGAATTTCTATAACCTTAGCGAGGTACCCTTTTGTTACTTCTAACCCATCCGATGTGTCCTTGAGTGCTTTCCAAATCATCATACTCGGTTCAAATTCTGGTTCTTTGAAGAAGTAATCAAATTCTCCTGCATCAAATAAGTCTTTTACATCGGCGAATTTCTCAATGCGATCACGGAGCAAAGATTCAATCTTGGTAAGCATGGTGTATTCAGTATCGATCATGTATACCCAATTCGGTACAAACGTTTCTGCATTTGCCCAAAACGTACTTTGATCCATTTTCTTGATGTACTCTCGATTGATCCAATCAAGTTTTTCTTCGTTGGCTGTACCACCGGCTTTTTGGATACGGTCGAGTGTGAAGGCTTCGATGAGTTCTTCTTTCGAAAAGAGTTCTTGTTCTGTTCCCGGGTTCCATCCGATAAAGGCGAGATAGTTCATCATCGCTTCCGGAAGGTAGCCTTCCTTTTTGTAATCGAGCACGTCCTTGGCACCGTCGCGCTTACCGAGCTTCTTGGTCTTGTCACTGCGCAGAATCGGCGGAAGTGTCGCAAGCTTCGGGCGAGGAATTTCTAGAGCATCATACAAACTCAAGAAACGCGGAGTGCTCGCGATCCATTCGTCCGCACGGAGCACGTGAGTCACTCCCATGTTGTAGTCATCGATGATATGCGCGAATGCATACACCGGATAGCCGTCAGCCTTGATGATGACAATATCGTCGAGTGCTTCGGGTCCTGCAGTAAGTTCACCGCGAACTTCATCAGTCCATTCGTACCGCTTGATCTCTGGAACCTTGAAACGTAATGCTGCTGTACCGTCCCAAGTGCCGAACGTTTCCGGACGATGATCACGGAAAAGAAACGGCCGTTTTTCATCCTGTGCTTTTTGGCGAAAGGCTTCTACTTCTTCGGCAGTATACGGATCAGGATATGCGAGACCTTTGGCAATGAGCTTGTTTGCCCATTCCTTATACGTGTCGAGTCTTTCTGATTGAATACATGAGCCAAATGGTCCCGGCTTCCCTGGGCCATAATCTGCTTCTATACCGAGCCATTTCAAAGATTCTTGGATATGATCGATCGATCCTTCTACTTCACGAGCCTTGTCAGTGTCTTCGATACGAAGAATAAACGTTCCTCCATGTTTCTTGGCAAGGAGCCATGCAAACAGTGCAGTGCGGAGCCCTCCAATATGCACGAATCCTGTCGGACTTGGGGCAAAACGAGTAACTACTTTTTGAGAATTTTCCATGAGTTCATACTAGCAAATAAAGCCTTTATTGACAAAAACCAAAATCGGCATAGACTCAGATAAATTTAACCTTTTAAACAAATAAGTTATGGAAACACTTCTCAACATTTTGATTATTATCACTTATGTACTAGTATTTTTGTCTGCTATCCAATTCGGATCATCTCATAACGAGACCCCATTATCTTTTTACATTCTTTTTATCTTTGTGATTGTTTCGATACCAACGAGACACACGATTGATGAATTTGGGACACTACTGATAATTGTGTTTACGGGGATCATGATTGGTGCTATCGGGAAATGTCTTCCACGCATTAAGTTTGACTCTGAAGATGAAAATGTTATTGAGCAAAATTAAATTAAAAACCTTATTCAGATTTTATGAATAAGGTTTTTTATTTTCCTCTACTGTATTCGTACAGTACTACCGAAGCAGCGACCGAGGCATTCAAGGATTCACATCCCGGAACCATGGGGATACTCAACTTCACGTCACAGAGTTCGAGTGTCTTTTCACGAATACCTGCCGACTCATTCCCAACCACGATAAGTGCAGGACCACTAAAGTCAGCTTTCGCGAGTTCCGTATCACCATCCATCACGAGTCCGTAACTCCACATGCGTTTCTCAGCGAGAATACGCATCGTTTGGTTCACATTGCCGATGCGAACGATCGGAATACGAAACACCATTCCCGCAGAAGTCTTGATCACCACTCCGGTGATCGGCGCTTGGTTATGCTCCGGCATCAAGACTGCATGTGCGCCGAAGGCTGCTGCACTGCGAATGATCGCACCAACATTGTGTGGATCTTGTAGTTCATCGAGAAGAACGAAACACGGATTCTCAATAGTATCAAAAAGTTTCAATGCGTCTTCTAGTGTTGTATAGAGTTTCTCAGTATTAATCACTGCGATCATTCCTTGGTGAACAGCATCATTCCCCACTTGCTTCTTCCCTTCTTCCCCTTTCATACTTGCCGGTGCGATACCGTGAGTCGCAAGAAGTTTTGAGATCTCTTTGTCCGCGAGAGCATTTGCATCAAGAAATACTTTTTGCACCGCTTTAGGTTTCGTCAAAAGTGCCTCGCGAAGCGCGTGCTTACCGTAGAGATATACCTTTTCGTCCCGGATTAATTTCATACGTCCATACTACACAAGAATGCCTAAAAACGAAAGTTTTAGCGACAAATGCGATAATTAATCTTTGCCGAATCAGGCATAGTTGATGTGTAATTATTGTACGTGGTAGTAAAACAAGTAGTACTCATGGTAGCGATATCCTGTGCACTGGGATTTTCCAAGTTTGCCCACAGTGCAAAGTTATTTGCAGATGCAATAATCATATATCCTGTTCTGCCGTTCACATTCCCCGTGACTGCTCCGGAAGGATCTTTGATAACCGAAGGCAAGAACCCTTCGTCCACAAGTTTTTGTGCAACTGATTCAGGGTACGATGATCCATCTTTATACGCAACCCATCCTTGACCACTTGCTCCTCCACCTGCAACGATGTATGTATCATATTTATCTTTATACAATTCTAACGCTGTTGATATCTGTCTTAGATCACTCTTACGACGAGCGTCGCGTGCTTTTTCCCGAGCACTATTCAATGACGCGAGAATAACTGACGCAAGAATACCGATGATCGCGATAACTACGAGGAGCTCAATTAGCGTGAACCCCTTATTTCGAGAGCGAAATTTCATATAAAAAGAGTATACCATTTTGATATACTCTTTTCTTTACTACTTTGTTGTTATCGTGAAGGTTTTTAAAAAGTTTATGGCTGCACGAATTCTTTATCTCCATTGATTGAAACTACTACTTTTTTAACCGTTGGGAATTGCAGGAGAGTTTGTTCGATCTGCGCTTGGATAAACTGCCCTGCACAAAGTCCAAGGTTTTTACTTGCGAGCTCTTTACTCAAGTCCACACTTGCTACACCATCTTTGATAGACAGAGACTGGATACGAACATTCGGATCAATCTGGGTGACATACCCATTCTTCACTTCTTCCACTGTGAGGCCTTTGATGAGTTCATTGATAGCTGCAGTTGCGACCCCTTCGGTATAAGGAACGGTGCGTGTCACCGGATGCACTACACGGCAATCCATGAAGCCTGGATCTTTGATACTGTTTGGGAAATAAATGGAGACAGTAGTTGTTTTACTTTCTTCATTCGGGATCGTAGTCTCGGGTTGAGGCACTAGTACATTCGTAAATGTTTCTGTTTTTGGAGTACGGAGAATAAGTACAGTAGCTACAAGAATTGCAATGATTAGTATCGTGCTTCCCCATTTAAGTTTGTTATTCATAGGGTAAGTATAGCAAATTTGGTTCAAATCCTTCTGATCGTGCAACATACGAAAAAGCGATAACCAATTTGGTTATCGCTTTTTCGTATTGTGCGCCGAGCAGGATTTGAACCTGCGTAGCCCGAAGGCGTCAGATTTACAGTCTGATGTAATTGACCGCTCTACCATCGACGCGTGTGCCGGCTTATAAATAATACCGGCAATATGTACTCTAAGAAACGTTTGTTTCTTTAGAAGTATTGAAAGAACTACTTTTGCGTTTCTTTGTCGCGGTCGTGGTAACGAGTACCTCGTCCCCTGACATTGAAACATTGACCACGCATCCAGAGTCGATCGTTCTCTGAATGATGCGCTCTGCGATTGGATTCAGAATTTTCGTCTGGATCAATCGATTGAGGGGTCGTGCCCCATAGTGAGGATTATACCCGACTCTCGCCAAGTATGAAAGCGTATCGTCATTTACGTTCACTGTAATGCCTTTTTCACTCAATCGAGCAAGCACGGCATTCGTGCGAAGCGTAACGATAGATTTGATCGCCTCCGGAGAGAGGATATCAAATACTACAGTTTCGTCAATACGGTTCAAAAATTCAGGACGGAAGAAGTCTTTGAGTGAATCCATCACCTTGTCTTTCATGTGAGTGTATTCGGTCTCTTGAGTATTGTTGTGGAAACCGATTGTTTCCATTTTTTGAATATACTGACTACCGATGTTTGAAGTCATGACGATGATAGTGTTCTTGAAGTTTACCACGCGACCTTTTGAGTCGGTCATTCGTCCATCATCAAGTACTTGAAGTAGAACATTGAATACTTCTGGATGAGCTTTTTCTACTTCATCAAAGAGTACTACTGAGTATGGTCGATGACGAACTGCTTCAGTGAGTTGTCCGCTTTCGTCATGACCAACATACCCTGGAGGTGAACCAATGAGTTTGGACACACTGTGACGTTCCATGTACTCACTCATGTCTACTCGGATCAAGGCTTTGTCGTCGTTAAACATAAACTCGGCAAGTGCCTTGGTGAGCTCTGTCTTCCCCACTCCAGTTGGACCAAGGAACAGGAATGAACCGATCGGACGATTCGGGTCACTGATTCCTGCGCGGTTGCGACGGATCACGTGAGCGATCTTATCTACTGCCTCGTCTTGTCCAACAACACGCTTATGAAGTTCGGCTGACATGTTCACGAGTTTCTCTCGTTCTTCTTCCAACATCTTTGTTAAAGGAACTCCGGTCCATCGTGCGACTACTTCTGCAATATCTTCTTGAGTGATTTCTTCTTTCAATACTCGGCGAACTTTTTGTAGTTTCTTCAAACGAGCCATCTTGGCACTAAGATCTTTCTGAAGCATAGGAATATGTCCGTAACGAATCTCAGCTGCACGACCTAAGTCCGCACGCTGTTCAGCACCTTCGGCTTCAAGACGAAGTGTTTCTAAGTCTTTCTTGATTTTACCGATATCCTGAAGAAGACCTTTTTCATTCTTCCATTTCATTTCGAGTTCTTTTGTTTTCTCTTGAGAGTCCGCAATATCTGCTTCAATGTCTTTGATACGACTCTTGGCTGTCTTGGTAGTAGCTGTATCGATATCCTTTTCAAGATCTTTTTTCAACGCTTCTTTTTCTATTTCAAGACGCATAATCTTGCGATGTGCCTCTTCAAGCACTGCAGGCTTGTTTTCAAGTGTCATGCGAAGCGCACTACATGCTTCGTCGAGCAAGTCGATGGCTTTGTCCGGCAAGAAACGGTTTGTAATATAGCGAGTTGAGAAGTTTACGGCAGCAACGATTGCATCGTCAGTAATATGTACACCGTGATACAGTTCGTACTTTTCTTTAAGTCCTCTCAAGATTGCAATTGCATCTATTTGAGATGGTTCTTCGATATAGACAGGTTGGAAACGACGAGCGAGTGCTGGATCTTTCTCGATGTGTTTTTGATATTCCTTCAAAGTAGTGGCACCGATTGCACGAAGTTCACCGCGAGCAAGCGCAGGTTTGAGCATGTTAGACATATCCATTGCTCCATCACTTCCGCCTCCTGCTCCTACCATGGTGTGGATCTCGTCAATAAAGAGAATGATTTTGCCATCCATCTTTTCTACTTCTTTCAAGATATTCTTCAGTCGCTCTTCAAATTCTCCACGATACTTTGTTCCAGCAATAAGAAGACCGATATCAAGCGATACGATTTGTTTATCTTTAAGTGATTCTGAAACATCACCTTTTGCAATACGGTTTGCTAGTCCTTCTACCACTGCAGTCTTCCCTGTTCCTGCTTCACCAAGAAGAAGTGGGTTGTTCTTTGTACGACGAGAAAGAATCTGCATGATACGCATGATTTCTGTGTCACGACCGATCACTGGATCAAGCTTATCTTCACGGGCAAGATCAGTGAGATTGCGAGTGTATTTTGTAAGGAGGCGCATTTTCTTGTCTGCTCCAGCATTAGTATTTTTATTGGTACGAAAATCAACTATCGCTTCGATCAATGCCGGACGATCAATACGGAAATTTCCAAGCAATTCTGAAGTTTGGTTTTTTGTATCCAAGAGCGCCAGAAAAAGATGTTCAGTCGAAACGAAACTATCCTTGAGTTCTGCAGCAACTTTCAAAGAGTGCTCAATAGATTGTGCCAAGTCCGCGGTGAGGAACATTTGATATGAGGGGGCGACAGTAGTACTGTCTTCTGCGGTTTCGATAGTTTCAAGCACCGAGTCAGTCATCAACGTGGTGTCGATTTCCAAGCGATCAAGAAGCGTAATCACATTTGATTCTTCCTGGATCAAGAGCGCAGCCAAAAGATGCATCGTGTTAACGTTGTTCTGTCCTCTCTCTATTGCAAGCTCGTGAGCACGTTTTATCGCCTCCTTTGCTTTCGTGGTGAATTGATTTAGTGGTGGCATCATTATTCTTTTAGATTATCATAAATGACGACTTTTTTCCAATAATCTTACATATATTTCACGATCGCAAAATATAGGTAGAAATTATCGAGAATACTTAGTAAGAACTTCCTTTATTGCAATTAGCGCTTTATCAAGGTCTTTCTTCGTAGTTGTTCTTCCAAATGAGAACCGTACAGCACCTACTTGTGGACCATGGAGCTTAGTTACTATTTCACTCTCGCTATCAGCATCATTTTTACAAGCACTTTTGGCAGATACAGCAATTCCTCGAGCATCGAGTTCTAATACCATTAGTTCACTGTCAAAGTTAGGCAATGCAATATGAGTGATATGAGGAGTGCGTGGACTATCTTTTATACTGATTACTACTCCTTCTATTTCAGAAATTTTTCCTTCAAAGTAATTCTGCAAACGCATAATCTTTTTTGTGTATGTTTCAAGATTGGTTTGTACAAAAGAAAGTGCATGAGCAAAATTATGAATAAGTGGAAGTGCTTCAGTACCAGGGCGAAGCCCGCGTTCTTGTCCTCCACCAAACAACAATGGCTGAAGTGCCACACCACGACGAACGTACAAGAGACCGACCCCTTTTGGACAATAGAGCTTCGTTGCACCAAGTGTCATCATATCAATACCCAACTGTGGCACAGTGAGTGAATAGTGCAGTGGTGCCTGAGTAGCATCAACATGAAAAAGAATTACGATCTCAGGATTATGCTTTCGAAGAAAACGAATACGTTTTGCAATCTCTCTAATAGGTTGTACTGACCCTATTTCATTGTTCACATACATAACAGAGACTACAACAACTTTCGTATTAAGTGGTACAAGAATGTCTTTTGGCATTATCACACCGTCTGTTGTTTCAAGTATTTTTATCAGTACCCCCGTGTCTGATAGCACAGCTCCAGACTCAATCACTGCAGCGTGCTCTATGTCACTTCGGTACACCACAATCTCTGCTGGAAGAATACCATTCGCAATAAAATGCTCCACCGAACCAAGGAGAGCGAGGTTGTCACTTTCGGTTGCAGTCGCAGTAAAAATGATCTCATCGGTATGAGCATCAAGTGTTCGAGCAACCAATGCACGAGCGTCTGAGAGCACTTGTTTCGCTCGAACTCCTTCTTTATGAAGCGCGCTAGGGTTGGCTCCTACAACATCCAAAGGAAGCTGAGGAAACCCTCGCAACATTCTAGTGTCCAACGGTGTACTTGATGCGAAATCTAAGTATGAACGTGACTGTTGTTTTCTGCTTGCTATAGAAACGAATTGCTTGAAAAATGCCATAAAATAAGTATAATACCGAACTATGGGAGAAAGTACAGGGCTTATCATCATTGTCGTTTGTATTGCTTTGGCAATAGCGTTTGGTGTTACCCTCGTACTCCTCGTTCGATTACAAAAAAAGTTGAAGATCTTCATGTCTGGCAAGAACGGTGCTGACCTCGAAGAGACTCTCACATTGCTCACCGAAAGAACGACTGCCAACGAGAAAACGCTTGAAAGCCACAAAGAAGGACTCGAGTACATTGATGCTCGCGTAAAGAAAAGCCTTCGCGGATACTCTCTCGTAAAATACAATGCCTACACCGATGGTGGTGGTGAACAAAGTTTTGCTTCTGGTCTCCTCGATGAACGAGGCGACGGATATATTCTTTCTGTTATCACCAATCGCAATCATGTCGCTCTTTATGCCAAAAAAGTAGTCGCGGGTACCGCACAACAATCCCTCACTCGTGAAGAAACAGACGCACTCGCAAGTGCAGTCGCACAAACTAAATCTTAACTTATATTATGAGCACCACTACAACAACAATCCGCCCGCCAGTCGTCGCAGTCATGGGTCACATCGACCACGGCAAAAGTACACTCCTCGATTACATTCGCAAGACCAACATTGTTTCTACAGAAGCAGGTGGTATTACTCAGCACTTGAGTGCGTATGAAATTAGTATTCCCTACCAAGGTACTGATCGTAAGATTACTTTCCTTGATACCCCGGGCCACGCTGCATTTACTGGTATGCGTGAACGTGGTGCGACAGCAGCTGACATTGCGATTCTTGTTGTATCTGCAGAAGATGGTGTAAAAGCTCAAACTATCGAAGCATTGAATACTATTCGTAGCGCAAAGATTCCTTACCTCGTTGCAATCAACAAGATTGACCGACCCGGAGCGAACCTCGACCGCGCAAAACAAATGCTTGCTGAACAAGAAGTACTTGTTGAAGGATATGGTGGAAGTATCCCCTGGGTTGCTGTTTCTGCACTCATTGGTACTGGTATTGACGAACTCCTTGAAAGCATTCTTCTTGTTGCTGACTTGGAAGAATTCACGTGTACTCCGAGCGCTCTCGCTGAAGGTCTCGTGATCGAAAGTCGTCTTGACCCAAAGCGTGGTATCACTGCCACACTCATCATTAAAGATGGAACTCTTAAGAAGAGCCAATTCGTTGTTGCCGGAAATGCTATCACTACTACTCGCATGATGGAAAACTTCTTGGGTAAATCAGTTAACGAAGCAGGTCCTGGTTCTCCAGTACAACTCGTAGGGTTTGACGTACTTCCTGAAGTTGGAGTTCCTGTGAAGGTCTTTGACAAGAAGCGTGATGCAGAAAACTATATTGAAGAAGCATCTACTGGTAACGACTACAGCGTAACCACAGGTGGTGCACACGGCGACAAGATCGTTCCTATCATCATCAAAACTGATGTATTCGGTACTGCAGAAGCAGTAGAAAAAGAAATCAACAAGATGAACATTGAAGGGCTTCACGTCAAAGTGATCGGTCGTGGGATCGGTGCAATCTCTGAGAATGATATTCGTCTCGCTCAGTCTGACAAAGACACTATTATCCTTGGGTTTAATGTTGCTCTCGACGCACGTGCACGTATTGCGAACGAATCAATCGGTGCGACTGTTGAAGTATTCTCTATCATCTACAAACTCACTGAGTGGCTCGAAATAGAGCTTGAGAAGCGTCGCCCTCGCGTTGAGACACGTGAAGTGATCGGTACAGGGAAGGTGCTTAAAACATTCTCTCAGACAAAAGATCGCCAAGTACTCGGATGTCGTATCGAATCAGGCTCACTCTCTGATGGTGCGCAAGTAACCATCATTCGTCGTGACTTCCCTATTGCAACTGGACGTATCGTGGAGCTTCAACAAGCGAAACAAAAAGTGAAAGAAGTGCACGACGGAGAATGTGGCATGATGGTGGAATGTAAAAACGACATCGCCCCAGGTGACGTGCTCGAAGCATTTATTTTTGTTACAAAATAGTATGGAAAAAATCGACGGACGAAAAATTAAAATCGAAGAACAACTCAAAGAGATCAGCGCAAAAGTAATCGAACGTGAGAGCAATAAAACTGCACTCATCACGGTGACTCGTGCAGAGCTCTATGAACGCGGCCGTCGTGCGACGATCTTTATCACCGTGCTTCCAGTAGATGGCGAAGCAAGTGCACTAAACTTCATCAAACGAAAGCGTCCTGATATCAAAGAAGCGGTAAAGAAAGGAATGCGTATCGCCACAATCCCCTTCATTGATGTAGAGATTGACACAGGAGAGAAAGCCCGCCAAAATATAGACAAGATTCTCTACGACGACGAACAACAGTTCGGTAAGGACGAGGAATAATCTCACACAAACATATTACGACCTGGTGGCCAAGTGGTAAGGCGGTTCTCTGCAAAAGAACTATACGCGAGTTCGATTCTCGCCCAGGTCTCAAAGAAAAACAAAACACATACTAATATTAGTATGTGTTTTGTTTTTTGTGCCCAGAGTGGGACTCGAACCCACACGGCCGTGAGGCCAGGAGATTTTAAGTCTCCGATGTCTACCATTCCATCATCCGGGCATATTGTTTTGTGGTCAGTAAGATACTAAGTTTTTTCTTCGTGCGTGTCTCAGAAAAACCTAAGTACTTCTGACACACTAAAAAGAGATACTTCACTACGTTCAAACTCTTTTTGTGCCCCCAGAGGGATTCGAACCCGCGACCGTCTCCTTAAGAGGGAGCTGCTCTACCAACTGAGCTATAAGGGCATTCATGATACTTATCGAAGTATGTTCAGTATTTTAAGAGTACTGGTGCTGGGAGGGAGACTTGAACTCCCAAGCCTTGCGGCATTAGTTCCTAAGACTAACGTGTATACCAATTCCACCATCCCAGCGTTCGTTCATAATACTGTATTTAGCCTTCCCTATCAAGTTTTTGCAGTATTTATCGTACTTGACAAATTAGATCTATCTGCTATAATATATAAGGAATAATCCTTTAACAAAAATATATAGAACTTATGAAAAAGTTATTACTTTTAAGCCTTTGCGCCTTATTCTTTTCAACCATCACTTTTGCTCAACCTATGGATCAAGTAGAAAAATGGGATTGGAGCGGCAGTAGAGGCTTACCGAATGATCAACTCGTAAAACAAGAAATGATCAAAAACCAGATGAGAGATCTCGTAATAGAAGTAGATGCATATATCGGAATGCCATTATATGGTACTGATAGAAATGGCTCCCCTTTTAATCCTGATGGTTCGATCGCTGTATGGGTGTCAAGAAAAAATCCTTCCACCGGCACAGTCTCATACCATAATATCGACGCACAAATCTACAAAGCTCCCAATTCATGGGAACAATATGCAGGTTATGTTCGCCCAGGAAGACCGTTAAAGAAAACCATTTACATCACTTACAAACTAGAACTTCTCTATCCAGAAATGATCGGACAAGTTTCAAAATTTCCTCCGACAATTAGATTCTAATCTCAAGCGCTCCTTACCATCGTAAGGGCGCTTTTTTGTATTGACAAAATAGAATTATGTTGTTATAATATAAACAAATAAACAGAAATTTTGAACCTTAAAAAATAAAAAATATGGAAATTGGAATTACCTGGTTACAGGTTAGCGGAGCTATGGCTCTCGCCCTTCTCTTGTTCTGTCTCTATAAAGGGACAGTTAAAGTAAATGAAGATCAAGTAAAAATTGTAGAAAACGTTGGTGGAAGATATATAAGAAAAATTTCCGGAATACGAGGACTACGTGGCGCAACAAAGAGTGATCTTAGAGATAACGCATTGTTACGTCTCGGACAACTCATCCCCGGAGAAGATTCCGGATCATTTGATTTCATATGGTGGCCCCTGGAATTTATCAGTGGATACGAAATGAGAAAAATCATAAGAAAAGAAACTGCAAACTTAACCCCCGAAGAAAAACAACACATTCTCTGGGGCACTGAAGATGACACAGAAGTCTCTCTTATGAGATCGAGTAGGTCAAACCACTATCGCAAGCAATTCACGTATGAAATGCATTTTGATGGCCTGGAAACAGGTCGTGAAAAAGATTCTGAAGAATCAAAAGACAAAACAGTAGGTAACAAAAAGAAAAATGCACAAAACGTAAAACCTACTATTAATGAACAGAAAAATGCACAAAACGTAAAAATGCGAGTTCGTATGAACATTACTGTTTGCCTCGAGAATGGCCGAGATGCTATGTATCAAGAGGGTGACGGTGGTAAATGGCTAACAACACTTCATAGTGTGATCATGTCATCACTAAGCGAAATATGGTCATGCCATTCATTTACTGGGATTTCAGATCTCAGAGGGCGTAAGTTTAATGATATCGCACTTAAAGATGGTAAAACATTTTTAGAGCGTATCAACGAGCAAATGCTTGATGTTAAAAATCTTGGACAAAAATCAATTGATTCAGATTTTCTTGATTATGAAATAATGCCAGAATCAAAAAAATTTCTTGACGCGCTTGATAATCTTGCAAGATCTGAGGTAGCAAAAGAAACTGCGGTAAATGAAGCGGCGGCAAAAACTACTCTTCTTGCACCAGAAATCAATGCAACAATACAACTTGTTAGTGCAAAAAAGGGTGCAATCATAGACATCCGTAACACTGTGGACAAAACAGTTATAGAACAGGCAAAAAATTTACCTCGCGGTTTAAGAATGCTTGCAAGTAATCTGTATAATCCACACGACAACTCCATTACTCTCGATACTAACCCTATTAAGATTGATAAATTATCAACGGAAGTAATGGCGAAACATGCTGTCGATGAAATGAAAATGGATGAACCAAGTAACAAAAACAATTCAAACAAAAAAGGAGGTAACAAATGAGATGGTTGAAATTATTACCAATTCTTGGTGCTGTAATTTTGTTGGCCTATGTAACGTTTTGGAATACTCCAACTACGTCATCAACAAATGCTTCATCATTAGGAATGGTAATCTTAGTACTGGTATTTTTGTTAGTGATTGGATCATTGATCTACTTCACTTCAAAGAGAGAAACAAATGTTTGGGGAAAATTTCAAGGTATAAACTTGAAAACATCTTCATTCTTTGGATTTCTCTCCCGCGCTGGAAAATGGTTATGGAAACCAGTTCCTAAGTCGTGGCCTGTTGTGCGAGCAATTTTAGTAGGATTCGGAATTTTCTGGTTCTTACTTTACATTGCTCATCACACCTACACACGATGGAATTGGGACAGATCGCAGAGTACTCAAACTCAAAGCCCGGATCAAACTGAACCCGTAACTTCTACTTCTACTTCTACTATTATTAAAAGTAGTAAAAAAAAGTTACTGGTAAATGTAGATCAGCTATTAAAAGCTGGCACAACGTACGTATGGGACAAGAAATGTAGAACGTATTACTACTTTGAACCAACGAACCAAGAAAGTGCCACTCTCAAATGCGTAGAACAAGGAGGTGGAGACACAATCACTGGAACCATTTTCAGAAATGAAGAAGGTCCAGACTTTGCTCAAACTTCTGGAGGAGCCATCCTTGATGAAGGAAGGTATGATGTGACTGTTGATAGAGATATCATGATACATCTTAGAGTGAAGAAGAAAAAATTAAGTATGCTGTAAAAAGCAAAGACCACACAATTGTGTGGTCTTTTTTATGCTTATGGTAGTACCAGTTCTTGAATAGGCGGCGGATTGAAGGTTTGCTCTTTGTTATTGATCTTCACACCTTGTATGCCGAATGTCGACAATAACAACGTGATAACTCCAAAGACAGTGAGCATAATTAGCAATCCTACGATGCCCCAGAGCATGTGTTGCTTCCCTTTTCGACGCCCTTCTTCATTATCGGAACTCCGAATGAATTCCATAACCCCAAAGAGGAACACTCCAAGGGCGATAACAAATGAGAACTCGATCAAAGGGTTAAGGATAACTTTGTTAATCTTAAACAACAATTCATCGAGACCATCCGCGTAGGCTATGCTGTTGAACAGCAGGTCATACATAGAATGTTAGATAACTGTGCCTCCAACGCGGCAAGTACCAGTTCCACGGTCATATGACATACCAGGAGGACAAGTAATATCAGGAGTTCGAACTCGATTTTCTGTGTCGACACCTACAACGCTTCCAGCGATGCGGATGATTCCCCACACAGCAACAGAGATGAAGAGTCCAAGTAAACCATTCCACATGATCTGACGCTTCTTTGCTGCTTCTTCTGGCTTTTGTTCACGAATGAAGTTGAACACTCCCCAAAGGAAGTACAAAGTCATCGCAATCATAAGAACAGTGATCGCTAGGCGAAGCCAGTAGAGTGCCTGGTTGAGCCAGTTGTTAACGTATGTAAAGTTTTGTGCGAATACAAATGCTGGCACAGCCAACAATGCAGTAAGTGCGATAGTAAAAAGTGCAGATTTTTTCATATTGATAAAGTAATCGAATAAGTAATCACCTGGTACGAATACAGGTATATATAGTATAGCACTTTCAGGAACGCAAGCTACTATTTACTTGCATTTGCAGGGTCGAGATATTCTGTCTGGAGAAGTGGTACTGAAGGAGTGACACCAAGAGTTTTACTAAGAATAGCAATAATTCCCCATACCCCTACCATAACAAACAGCGCAATAATTCCCCATCCCATACGCTGCTTAGCTTCTTCTTTATTGGTCTTGTCATCGCTTCGCATAAAGACAAATACGTTCCACAAGAAGAATACAAAGGCTAATGCAAAAATAAGCGGGATAAGCACAGACGTAATGACACACTTCACCCAAATCAATATATCAAGCAATGACTTAAATTTAATTGCAGAACATTCTTTCAATGCAGGAGAACTTGAAGGACCGACAAATGAAACGTTGTTATTATCTTGCGCACCGGTAAATGGTGAATAAAAATTACTATTAGTATCTTGAGAGCCTCCTTTTATGTCCGGTGTCCCCTGATCAAGTTCATGATCTCTATACCAATCGTAACAACGAGTCTGATTGTACGCTACATCGTGTTCATAGTTACAACAATTTTCGTAGTCGCTCTGATTAGATACCTTCCCAATGGCACTACAATATTGCTTCCATTCTGCATCTGTTTTCTGTGCAGTCCCATCCCGGTAATTTTTACACGCAACCGTGTATTCTTTTGTGAGATCAATACAGCATTCTCCGTAATTACTCTGATCTACTATATCGCACCTTTCCTCGACAGGAGATTCAGCGCTAACAGTAGTACTAAAGATTCCGAAAAGAAAAATAGTAATAAAAAGAATTTTTTTCATATATTGCATGTTATTTGGTAATAGAGTTCACTGTGCCGACAATCGCATTTGTAATAGTCCATGCTCCTAAAATAAGAAGGGTTCCTATGACCGTATAAAAAAACATATTTTTCGCTTTCTCAATTTTTGTCGGATTCCCTTGTGCCAACACAAACGAAAGACCTGACCAAATAAAGAAGACAACTATAACTGGAATAGCAATACGCACGATAGCATTTACAAAAAGCTTAATAGCGTCCTGAATAGTATTAACTTTCAAAGGATTACTAAACTTAATGTTGAGTTTAAATGATTCATTCGAGCATGGTGCAGCACCTCCAACAGAACACGGAGCAGCCCCTCCGACAGGAGTCTGAGCAAATACAGGAGAAAACTGAAAGCCGAATATAAGGAGTCCTAGTAAAGAAAATAAACCAATCTTTTTTATCATGTTATATAGTATACATTAATCAAAAAATAGTAAGCCATCTGTCACGCCGAGAGTTGTTAATAATGTTCTCACAATAAGCCACGCTGTTAATATAAGAACTAGTCCGATAAATACGTTCCAGAGTATTTTTTTGAATTTCACGTGCATACCAGGTTTACCTTGAGAAGTAAGATATTTAAATCCAATATACATTATAAGCACTACAAATAGTGGAATAAGAAGCTTGGAAATAACAAATTTCAAAACATTATTAAGGAGTACGAATACATCTCTCAAGCCACATTTATTAGTACACGGCACAAGACTTCCCGCTGCGACATCATCAGCTGTTTCCTCGGCATCAATAGCAAAACACGCAGGGTCAGGGTCCATAGTTGCAGTACCATAATAGTCGGCTCGTTTGTCACCATCATTATCAATACCGTCAGTACAGGTAGTACCGAGTTTTGCAGTTAGTCCTGTGTCTGAAACGCGAGGAACAGAAGTATTTTGAGGTGTAGGATTTGTCGGAGCAGGAGTAGTAGGAGTTGGTGATGGAGTAGTAGGAGTGGTTACTAACGGTGCAGAAACCGAAGTAAAACCACCAAGTGCTGCAACTTGTTGATACGTACCTTCACCTCCCGTGGTACTAGGTACATACCGAGCAATCATCACGCTATACTGCTTGTTAGGAACCAAAGAAGTGAATGTCACCGTTGTTGGTTCATTTTTCTTAAACAGTGCATACTGTGCTACTGTTCCTCCGCCAGTAGGTGTAATAACAACAGAGATATTTTCATCTACCTTACTCGTAATAAGGAGCTTAACAATAGAAACAGGCTTACCATCTTGAGTAATGATAGACGTTTGAGGCTGTTGAGAATAAGAGAACAATGCGGTTTCACTTGGACTATCTCCAGCAGGAGCTTGGAAATACCCCAAAGGAGTATCCAATGATCGTTTTTTATACCCCTCAAGCCCTTTAAGCTCTTCAAGAGCCGGAGTAATAGTATAAGTTGCATTTGGGATAAGATTGGTAAATGTTACTGTAGCTCTTCCATCAACTGGAATTTGAACATTTTGTTTATCAACTCCTCCAGTGGCAGCAATATCAATATAGACTCGAGTGTCTCCTGGTGCGGTCCATGTCGTTCCATTACTACTTGTTGCTGCAACCTTAAATGTTACTGTGGGAATCTTTTTATCTCCAACCATAACAGTACTAGTCACCGGTTGCTCCATAAAGAAGAACTTAGGGTCTCCTAGAGCGGCATACGCATGCTGCGACAAACCCATCGCAAGTACTACTACTGCAATGCTAACAAACGCAAACTTTTTTACTATCTTATATACCGCCTTGAAGATCTCTTGCTGCTTCATAAATTGCTGTCTGAGCGTCCGTTCTGCCACTATTAATATTCTGAATCATAGCACGAAATACACTGTTGGTAGTAGTGATATTCGGATCAGGCCAAGTAAATGCTGAAAGGGCTGCCTTAAAGAATACTGCAACGTAAGGATTTTGTTGTCCAACCATCAATAAATCTCGTCGAGCTGGCGGAAGTGAAAGTCGCTTTGAAAGGATATCAATTTGTTCTGGAGTCGACAGTGCGGCGGCTGCTGCGTATGCAGCAGTAAAGTTTGGTGCGGCTTTCATCACTCCTGCTGCGACAAATGATCCGTAGGTAGTAGTTCGAGGAGCATTCTGGGGCTGGAACAATTCCATCACATCAAAATTTAAATTAGGGTTTTGAGATTGAATCGAAAAGAGTTCGCTCGCTCGACCAATATAAAATGCACTCTTTCCTGCTAAGAATTGTTGCAAGCTTTCAGGAAGTGATCTGTTCCAGCTGTAGGTATTACTTGTAGGATTAGAAAATCCTGTATAAAAGGTCAACGCATCGGCAGTTGGCATACTTCCTTCTTCTGCACTTCCTCCATTACCTAATGTAGAAACCGCAAATCCCGTTACAGGGTCCGTAGTGATAATACTATTCCCTGTTTGCATAAACAGCGCAGAAAGAATATCTCTATAGTGACGAATATTATCTGCTTCACCTAAGGCAATGATTGATTGAGTAACTGTATTTTGTTCTGTGCGTCGAGTAAGTGCACGGACCGACTGAGCGAGTGCAGTCCACGTACGAGGAGGAACAACAAAATTTTGTGCCGCAAGAATATCCTTGTTGTAATATACAACAAGCGGATCAATAGTTAACGGTAATCCAATGGTTCCCTCTTTTGTTAAGAAAATTTGTGCGCCGTCTACATTGGTATCACGGAATGCTCTTTCGGTATATGCCTGATATGGTATGACATAAAGCTTATCTTTAAACTTAGAGAAAATTTCTGAAGAATACAATACAACATCCGGAGATACATTGTTCGCAAGCGCTACAATCATATCCTGATAAAATCCTTCAGGTGAGTGGTATTCGTAGTTTACAGTGTAGCCATTATTGTTACTATTGAAGTCATTCACATACAGTTGCATTTGCTCTGATGGATACACTCCCCATATTTCTACCTGCCCTTCTGGTTCTGATGAAGTGCTCGTAGAAGAACCTCCTCCAAGAAGTCCTGAAAAAACAACAATCGCGATAATAAATGCGGCGATAAATACAACGAGAATGATAGTTTGAAATGGTAGCTTCATACAATGTTACTTTTTAAATAATACACCATAGTGGTGTTCTCCAGAAGGAATAGCATCTGAAAGTTTTGTATACCCCATAGAAAGGAGTAAGGATTCTGCTAACGTTTGAGTAAATACATGATGTGGTGCAGGACCCATCCCTGCGAAGCTCTCAGTCCAATCCACTACAAGCAAGCGTCCTCCTGGCTTTAATACTCGGCTCGCTTCATTAATACAGCCAGTCTTGTCCTCAAGGTGATAAAGAACATTCGAAAGAATAACAAAATCAACTGAAGCATCTTTGAGTTGAGACCCCCCTTTAACTTCAATATCACCCCAGAGTGTGTGAATATTTTTTACTTTCTTTTCTTCAACTTCACGAGTAAGACGTGCAACAATGTCGCGGTTGATTTCTATCGCAAATACTTGACCATGCGGCACCAGTGCTGCTGCAGCGTGGGCAACAAAACCAGAGCCTGCACCAAAATCAGCAACCGTGTCGGTTGTCTGTAAGTTACATGCGGAGAGCGTCACCACTGGATCCATAAACATTGCAATTAGTATAGCAAATAAAAAATCCTGAAACTAAGTTTCAGGATTTTTTATTAACAATTTAGAGACAAGTAACTGACGCGAGGCTGTCGCCAGCACGGAGTTTCATGATCGCTACTCCTTGTGTTTGTCTTCCAGTAGAAGGCACAGTGTTCAGATCCACACGAATCACCTGTCCTTTCTTTGACATCGCAACAAGCTCAGTATCGTTTTGTACAACCTTACCAACCATCAATGCACCGGTCTTTGCGGTAACTTTCGTAGTCTTGATACCACTACCGCCGCGCTTTTGGATTTTGTATTCTTCCATTGCAGTTTTCTTACCAATACCATTTGCACTCATTGCAAGCATGTAAAAGTTCGCGTCTGTCGTAACTACGTCCGCTCCAATGATTTCATCTGATTTCTCAATCTTCATTGCGCGTACACCACCAGCGGTACGCCCCATTTCACGAACATCTGCTTCATCAAAACGAATAGATTGACCTTGTGCTGTTGCAAGAATAACACTGTTACCCTTTTGTACACGAAGTACTGCCTGGAGTTCGTCTCCTGCGTCGAGTCGAATAGCGATGATACCGCTGCGGCGAACATCTTTAAACGAGTCATACGAAATCTTCTTAGATGTTCCTTGCTTAGTGATAAGCATCAATGATGCTTTTTCAGCTTTTGCCGACTTTGGAACGGCAAGAATAGAAGTTACTTTTTCATCTGCTGAAAGAGAGAGGAAGTTCATAATGCTCTTTCCTTTTGTCGCACGACGACCTTCTGGAAGTTCATACATTTTGATCTGGTATGCTTTCCCTTTGTTTGTAAAGAAGAGCAAGTCACTGTGTGTATCAGTGGTAAGCAAAATAGTAACGAAATCTTCTTCCTTTGTTTCAAGGTCTACTACCCCTACTCCGCCGCGCTTTTGGATTTTGTATTCATCCGGATCAGTGCGCTTCACGTAGCCACCGGAAGTAAATACAAGTACTGAATCCTTTTCAGGAACCAAGTCTTCATCAGAAATAGTTTTATTTCCGCCGTTTACAATTTTTGTTTTACGAGCATCTCCGTATTTATCACGAATATCCGTAAGCTCTTCTGCAATTACTTTGTAAATTTTCTTTGCGCTTGCAAGGAGACCTTCGAGGTCTGCAATGAGGAGCTGCTTTTCTTTGAGTTCTAGTTCTACTGCCTTACGTTCAAGGCCTGCAAGTTTTTGCAAACGCATTTCAAGGATAGCTGTTGCTTGGAGGTCAGAGAATTTAAATTCCTTGATAAGGTTTGTTTTCGCAACACTCGCGTCTTTTGATTCACGAATAATTGTGATCACGCGATCAATATGGTCGAGTGCTTTCTTAAGACCAAGCAAGATATGTTCACGAGCTTTTGCAGCAGCTAGATCGTACGCGGTACGACGACGAACCACCACTTCACGGTGAGAAATAAATGCCTCCAAGATAGACTTCAGTGACAGTGTCTCTGGAACCCCATCAACGAGAGCCACCATATTGAAGTGGAATGATTGTTCAAGCTGAGTATGTTTATATAAATAGTTGAGTACCTTTTGTGGATTAACACCATTCTTAAGTGTGATAACAATACGAGTATCTTTTGCAGAAAGTTCGTCAAGTGCCTTGATACCTTCAAGCTTCTTTTCTTGAACGAGTGTCGCGATAGATTCTACAAATGTTGATTTGTTAACACGATATGGGAGTGAAGTGATAGTGATCTGATATGACCCACTCTTGTGTTCAGTAATTTCAGCTTCACCACGACATACCACACCTCCACGCCCTGTAGCATATGCATGCAAAATATCAGCCTTATTAAATGCTAATCCTCCTGTTGGGAAATCTGGTCCGGTAACGATTTCTGCGAGGTCTTCAGTAGTAGCTTCATCGTTTTCAATAAGATGCAAACAAGCATTCACAATTTCCGTAAGATTGTGTGGTGGAATGCTAGTCGCCATACCTACCGCAATACCGAGCGTACCGTTCAAAAGAAGGTTTGGTACTGCTGTCGGCATCACACTTGGCTCTTTACGAGTCGCGTCATAGTTAGGACGGAAGTCTACAGTATCTTTGTCAATATCACGAAGAAGCTCACCAGAGATCTTTGACATACGGGCCTCGGTATAACGCATCGCCGCAGCTGGGTCACCGTCGACTGAACCGAAGTTACCTTGTCCTTGCACAAGCATGTAGCGAGTAGAGAAATCCTGCGCGAGGTTTACCATCGCATCATATACAGACGTATCACCGTGAGGGTGGTACTTACCAAGCACATCCCCAACTACAAGCGCTGACTTACGAAACTTCGCAGTATTTTGCAAACCGAGCTCACTCATTGAATACAAGATACGTCGGTGTACAGGCTTCAACCCATCACGGACGTCCGGGAGTGCGCGATCAGTAATAACAGACATCGCGTAGTCAATAAAACTTTCGCGCATTTCTGTAACGATGTTGGTGTGAAGAACGTTTTGACGTTCTGGAGCGGGTTCGATTGCAACTGGAGTTTCTTTTTTAGCCATATATAGTGCCTTATTATATCATTATTTCTTTGTGAAATAGGATTGTGTGCTCTCTATTAATGTGGTGTAACCACTAGTGATCATCGTACTGAGGTCTTTCGAATCTTTCATGTCGGCATTCATGTATATAACCACGAGTACTAAGATAAGAATTATTCCAAATCCTATGGCACAATAGAGTGCTATTTTCTTACGTTTCTCGACTGAATAGTGATTGAAAGCCATTATAAAAAAGAAATACTATGCCTGAGGAGCGAGTACAATGATGTGACTTTGTTTACCATCAAGATCACGACGTTTCAATGTTGCCTTATCAAGCACTTCGTTTTTGTCTTGTCCTCCTTCTTTCAAAAATCGTTCAAGGTCTGTACTTTCGTATTCATAGGGAATGATTACATTTGGTCCAAATGATACCGCTGTCTTATACGCTGTCGCAGCATCGAGATCAAGCGCTCCACTCACTGGTACAAAAAGCATGTCAGCATTTGCTGCAATTTCTTTTGCTTCACTTGAGAAAGATTTTTCATCTCCTGTTAATCCAAGAAATGCGACTTTAATACCATCGAGCTCAAATCCGTAGACGGTATTGATATGTTCTTTACCATCAAGAATTACCTTACTTGATGCTGCTGCAAAAAAGAGTTCACGCACTTCGTAACTTCCTGGCCCGTCGATCACAAAAGGAACCTTGTCACCAAGAGTCACTGTCTCTGCCCCATCAGTGTCCGGTGTATGAGTAGTAATGAGTGCAATATCGGCACCAAAACGAGGAGCTTTAGAAAATGCCTTTGATTCCTTAGAAGGTGGATTGATGGCAATAGTAAGATCGCCGAGCGTGAGTTTGAAATAAGATTTGCCGAAATATGTGATAACCATGTGTCCTACTATAGCAAAAAAGTGCCCTTTGTACCAAAGGCTTCAGGTCTTGAACTATATACATATATATGGTAAGGTAAGACCACTCGAGAGAGTATTAAGAACTGTTTCCCTTTCAGGAATAACCTCATTCCCCTACGCACCAATTAGTGGTTCGAAAGCAATGAAATCTTGTTAGGCTCCCCATTTTGATGGGGTGACTGCTGTTCGCAGTCTTTTTTATTTTTATGTCTACAGAAGAAATTACAAAAACTGAAGAAGAAGTTGTCACAACTACTCCTACAGAAAACGAAGAGAGTGACTCTCACCGTCCAAAACTTGAAGACCTCGTTGAAGGACCAGTGATCGCCGTTGATAAGGCAGCTGTGTATATCGACCTCGCACCATATGGTACTGGGGTGATCTACGGGCGTGAATTTATCGCTGTGCGTGACCTTGTGAAGAAAACAAACGTTGGTGACATCATCAAGGCCAAGGTTGTTGAAGTTGAAAACGAAAACGGTTACGTTGAACTTTCACTCAAAGAAGCAAAGCAAGCACTCCTTTGGAGCGAAGCAGAGCGCGCAATCAAAGCCAAGACTATCTTTGATCTTACGATCAAAGAAGCAAACAAGGGTGGTCTTATCATCGACTGGCAAGGTGTGTCAGGATTCCTTCCTGCAAGTCAGCTCAAGGCTGAACACTACCCACGCGTTGAAGACTCAGACAAGGACAAGATATTGCGTGAACTCAAGAAGCTCATCGGTACTAAGCTCGCCGTATCAATGATCAGTGCGAATCCAAAAGATGGAAAACTTATCTTCTCTGAAAAGGAATCAAATCCAGAAGAACGTCAGGAAGTAGTAAGTAAGTACTCAGTTGGAGATGAACTTGATTGTGAAGTGACTGGTATCGTTGACTTCGGAGTATTCCTTAAGATCGAAGACGGTCTCGAAGGATTGGTACACATCTCTGAACTCGACTGGGGTCTCGTAGAAGATCCACGTTCAATGTTCAAATTGAAAGACAAGGTAAAGGCGAAAATCATCGACATCAAGGATGGCAAGATCTCACTTTCTATCAAAGCTCTCAAGGACAACCCATGGAACGCTTTCGCGGGAACTCTCAAAAAGGGCGACATTGTTAAGGGTGTTGTAATCAAATACAACAAGCACGGTGCACTCGTTTCTATCAAAGAAGGAGTAGCTGGTCTTGTACACCACTCAACATTCGGCTCTGACGAGAAACTACGCGAAGCGCTTCAGCTCGGTAAGATGTATTCATTCACTGTTACTCTCTTTGAACCAAAGGAACAGCGTATGACACTCGTAGCCGGCGAACAGAAAGTGGAAGACACTCCTGCAGCAGAAACAGCTCCGGAAGAAAAGTCTGCAGAATAATACTCTCGTATTCTCAAAACAAAAAACTCCCTAACGGGAGTTTTTTGTTATTTAATTACTTACGCAATAGTTAACTCCGCTTACATGAGTATCCCAAGCACCCAATGTACACGTAGTAAGTGTCGCACTATCAGCCGCCGAAGGATTTTCCAACCTTGCCCATATAGTATAAGCATTTGCATTCCCTTCATATAAATAAGCCCCATTTCCCTGCTCAATTCCTGATGGATCAACAAATTTTTGAGGTATTACCCCCGCAGTAAGCAATACATTGCCTGCGTATGTTGGTTGTCCGGAAAACCAGTTCACACTTACAGGGTATGTACCGGCATCATTTTTATACATTTCAAGAGCGACAGTTATATTTCGTAAGTCTGCCTTTCTGCGGGCATCCCGTGCCTTCGCACGGGCACTGTTAAGACTTACAAGAATAACACTAGCGAGAACACCAATTATCGCAATCACGACCAAAAGTTCGATAAGAGTAAACCCTCTATTCAATAATTTCTTTGAGGTAAAAAGTTTCATCTCAGAAAGTATAACACTTTAATTAAACTGATTCATTATTTCTTCCAATGTTTTGTTGGGTAGAGACTCGATCACTGTGATCGCTTTCTTTATCCCCTCCTCTCTTTTTTCTTTTTCGAATGGTGCGAAGTTTGAGAGTAAAAATGTTTCGAATCCGTGAGGCGGAAGAATTTTACTCTTGAGTTCATCATGTACTGGTCGCACACCTACTCGAATACGAATGAAATCTTTCGTTCCGAGATGGTCAATAATACTTTGCACACCATTGTGTCCTCCTGCACCACGACCAAAAGAAATTTTTATTTCACCAAGATTGATATCTATATCATCGTAAACAACGACCAAATGACCTTCGTGATTACGGACAAGTGCGCGAGCTGAAACACCGGAATGGTTCATGAATGTTTGAGGCTTTGCGAGAATCATATCCGGAGAAGGAGTGCTCACGAGAGCAGAGACAATCCCTCTTTCATTAAAATATCCACCCTGCTTTTCAACTAACGCATCCAGTATCTGGAAGCCAACATTGTGACGGTGGTCTTTGTATTTATTTCCCGGATTCCCGAGACCAATAACAATAATCATCTCTCTATTAAACAACAAAAATCCTTTCTTGTCGTGGGGGTCCAAATCGTCTATACTACGGCTATTCCTATGGAACCTCAAACTCTTGATACTAAGAAACTCCCTCGTTCTATGCGCCTTTGGGCATTTGTCGAAAATGTCCTCTATATTGCCGCTGCTATCATTCTCGCTGTCCTCATTCAAAGTTTTGTTGTGCGTCCTTTTGTGGTTAGCGGTAACTCTATGGATCCCGTGATCCATAATGCTGAATATATTCTTATTGACCAAGTAAGTTACCGATTAGACCAACCAGAGCGTGGAGATGTTGTAGTATTTCGTGCTCCACCAGAACCAACCAAGTACTACATCAAACGAATCATTGGTCTCCCTGGAGAAACCGTACAACTCGAAAAAGGTGTAATAACTATTTTTAATACCGAACATCCAAAGGGTCTCACTCTCGATGAGCCATATATCACTCACACCCAAAGTGACACACTTACAACAAAAGTACCCGCAGGCGAATATTTCGTTATGGGTGACAATCGATCTGGTAGCTATGATTCACGTGAATGGGGCACACTTCCCCATTCTGAGATTCGCGGACGTGCATGGCTCCGACTTCTTCCTATAAAAGCAATTGATTACCTTCCTGGTAAAGAAAACTATGAGTAAACCAACAACAAAAAAAACTACAGAACTTGCAAGTCCCAAGGGGATGCGCGACATCATTGGAGAAGACTATTACAAATTCCAAGGCTTCTTTGAAAAGGCTCAAGAAGTTGCTGTCTACTATGGTTTCAAACCAATCGAAACTCCTATTCTTGAATACGAGGAAACATTTACTACTGCGATCGGTGTAGGAACTGATGCCATTGATAAAGAAATGTATTCACTCAAAACAAAAGGAGGTGACCAACTTGCTATGCGTCCAGAAGGGACAGCAGGAGTAATGCGTTCATATATCGAACAAGGTATGGCAAACATGCCTCAGCCTCAAATGTTCTACTATTACGGTCCATTCTTCCGTCATGACAAACCTCAACGCGGACGATACCGTCAACTCTATCAATTTGGTCTTGAGGCTATTGGAAGTGAGAAAAGTATCATTGATGCTCTTTTGATCCGTAGTACCATCACTATTCTCGAAGAAGCAGGAGCAAAAGACCTTGTTGTTCAGATCAACTCAATGGGAGATAAAGAAGATCGTGCGTCGTACATCAAAGAACTCACTAACTACTACAAGAAACACTTGAAGGATCTTTCGGCACTTGACCAAGAACGTTTGAAAACAAACCCACTTCGTATCCTCGACTCAAAAGATGAGAAAACAAAAGAGATTAATCAGGGTGCTCCTGATATTCTTTCTCACCTCGGTTCTCCTGCGAAGAAACACTTCAAAGAAGTACTTGAAGCACTTGATGAAATGGGAATTGAATACCAGATCAACAAGAGCCTTGTTCGAGGTCTTTCTTACTATACTCGTACGGTATTTGAAATCTCTGATCCAAACCCTCTCGAAGGTGAAGCACCACTCTCAATTGCTGGTGGAGGTCGCTATGACCTTCTTGCTCGACAACTCGGTAGTAAGAAAGACGCTCCAGCAATGGGCGTTGGTATTGGAGTAGATCGAGTTATTGAAAGTGCCTGGTGCAAAGATCTTGCTCCACGCATCATGAAAAAACCAAAAGTGTACTTCATTCAGGTAGGATTTGAAGCAAAACTAAAGAGCCTGAACGTTATTGAAATTCTTCGTAAGGCCCACGTTCCTGTAATGCAGTCTCTTTCAAAAGACTCTCTTTCTGCACAACTCGCTGTAGCAGAAAAAGCAGGAGTGCCGTATACATTGATCTTTGGTCAAAAAGAAGCAATGGAGCAATCTGTTATTGTTCGTAACATGGAAACTCGAGAACAAGACACTGTCCCTCTTACCGAACTCAACACCTATATCAAACATCTTAAGTAGTACTCGTCATGAAAAATATCGTCCAAGAACCACATCCTGTATTGCGACAAAAAGCAGCTGAGGTGCCTCCTCGCACTATCACAGGAAATGAAATACAAAGTATTATTCGTGACATGAATAAAGCACTCGATGTACAAGACGATGGAGTGGCTATTGCAGCACCTCAAATCGGTGTATCACTTCGCATCTTTGTGGTTTCTAAAAAAGCTTCAAAACAACTCAGTGAAAATACTGCATTCATCAATCCCGAAATTATTCGTTTGGGTAAAATCAAAGAAGAAATGAGTGAAGGATGTCTTTCTGTTCGATGGAAATACGGTACCGTACGCCGCTCTACTACTGCGACCGTTCGAGCACTGAATGCGGAGGGTAATGAATTTGTAATGAGTGGTAGAGGGTTATTGGCACAAATTTTCCAACACGAAAATGACCACTTGAACGGCACGCTCTTTATTGATAAAGCAAAAAATATCGAGGATCTTCCTCCACAACAATAATATGAAGATTGCTTTCTTTGGTACACCAGACTTCGTAGTAGACTTTCTTGATGTTTTGGTAGATAACAATCTTGCCCCCTCATTGGTTATTACGAACCCTGACCGTCCTGTGGGTCGCGGCATGACACTTACCTCACCTGCGCCAAAACTCTGGGCAGATACTCACTCTATTGAAAGCCTTCAACCAGAACGTATTACGGAAGACGTACTCTCCACACTCAGTAAAAGCGATTGGGATCTTTTTGTTGTTGTCGCGTATGGGAAAATTCTTCCCGAAATACTAATTGATATGCCAAAGTTCGGGACGATTAATGTGCACTATTCCCTGCTGCCAAAATATCGTGGTGCTACTCCTGTAGAAAGTGCGATCTTAAATGGTGACACAACAACCGGTGTTTCTATTCAACAAATGCGTTTCAAACTTGATTCGGGACCCATTATAAAAGAAGAGCAAGTTGAAATACTTCCAACAGATACTACTCTTACCCTTCGTCAAAAATTAAATGATACTGCGCTCCGCATACTCCCTGAAACAATCCATGCAATTGCCGAAGGATCTATTACTCCTCTTGAACAAGACGAATCACTCGCAACGCATTGCGGCAAAATACAAAAGTCAGAGGGAGAAATTACTCTTTCAGATGATGCAGTACTCAATGACAGAAAGTTTCGTGCTCACGTTGGGAATGTAGGAACCTATTTTTATACTGCCAAAAACGATAAGCAAACTAGAGTAAAAGTTACTCAAGCCCATCTTGAAGGAACTACATTTGTGATAGATGAAATCATTCCCGAGAACAGCAAACGTCAAACATATCAAGAATTTATTACAAAATAAAAAACCGTAGAAATAATTTCTACGGTTTTTTATGTACTTAATTTCGAAGTCCTTTGAGCATGTCCTTGATTCGTTTTGCGCCGCGACGAAAGAGTGAATGATCTTTCCCTTTTGCTGAACGAATCTCTCGGACGATATCATCACGGACATCATCCACTGCTTCATAGATGTCGACTTTCTCACTTGCAGCATGATAAATCTTACCAAGGGAACTTGTTACAGTTACACTTGCAGCATATATTTCCCCATTTCTGTGGTGATTAGTTGTCTTTGAAAGTTCGATATCAATACTAGTAAGAGAATCATACTTCGTAATAGCTTGTAATCGTTTTTCAGCGTAATCTTTCAACGCTGGGCTCAAATCCATGTTTATTGCTGTTGTTGTAATGGTCATACTCTTACAGTATACCACTAACCGAGAAGAGGTGAATTTTGCTTATGCACTGAGTATTACCATGGCATTGGTCTTGATCGGCTGGTTGATCGGAAGACCAGTAGAAAGGACAAATAATTCATCCTTTTTAATGAGTTTTGCCTTAATAAGGGTCGGACCAATAAGTTTGATCATTTGTTCAATAGTCTTAAAACGCTTAACCACGATTGGATAACAACCATATGAGAGGAGCATAGTACGAGCTACATCTTCATACCAGGTCATCACAATTACGGGTTGAGCGGGTTTGTGACGAGCGATCATACGTCCAGTAAATCCTGTTTCTGTAAATGCGGCAATAATCTTTGCATCCACATCTTCGGCATTATGCACCACAGAAGAACTCACTGAGTCTACAGAGTTATTGATCTGTACTTTATGACGACGGTGAGTGTGAATACTTCCTTCGGCATTGAGCGCTACATTATTCATCACTGTTACTGCCTCAACTGCAAACGCCCCGAGTGAACTTTCTTCTGAAAGCATCACTGCATCCGCACCATCGAAAATAGCATTTGCTACGTCAGACACTTCAGCACGAGTTGGTACAGGAGCATTGATCATACTTTCAAGCATTTGTGTTGCCACGATCACTGGCTTACCAAGATCGTTACATTTGCGAATAAGCATCTTCTGCATTGGAGGAACGCGTTCTGGTCCCACTTCTACTGCAAGGTCACCACGAGCAACCATCACCGCATCTGATGCAGCAATAATCGCATCCATGTTTTCGATCGCTTCTTCAGTTTCAATCTTTGCAATAATAAGCTGCTTACCACCAAGTTTCTTAATGAGCGTACGAAGCTGTTCGATATCTTTTGCAGTACGAACAAATGAAAGTGCGATAAAATCTGCGCCGTTTTCAATGGCAAATTTCAAATCTTTCTTGTCTTTTTCTGTAAGAGCAGAAATTGAAAGATATGCACCAGGAATGTTTACTCCACGACGACTTTTGGTCTTACCACCAACTACCACTGTAGTATACACATCATCTCCAACAACCTTATCCACTACGAGTTTTTTCTTTCCATCATCGAGCATAAGCACTTGCCCTGCCTTGATGTCAGTCTTGATGTGTGGATAGTTGAAGTACACCTTATCTTTTGTACCTTCACACTTGGTTCCTGAAAGGATAATTTTTTCACCAGCAGTGAGCTCTACTACGCCTTCAGCGAAGTCTCCGATACGAATCTTAGGACCTGAAAGGTCAACAAGCAGTGCCACTGGAATTCCTTCCTTTTTTGATACGGCCCGAATGTTTTTGATACGTTGTCCATGAATCGCCTGATCATCATGACTCATGTTAGTACGCGCAACATTAACTCCAGCCCGAAGAAGCTTCGCGAAGTTTTCTTTTGATTCACTTCCTGGTCCGATAGTTGCGACGATTTTTGTCTTACGTAAATTTGTTTGCATATATACTCTGTATGGTATTGATTAGTGGTTAATTTCGTGGTCCTCTTGCGTTTTTTGAAAAGCGTTGTATTATAGCACCATGGAACGGTTTTTAGCAATAGTATTCTTACTTCTCTTTATATGGTTTGCTGTGCCTCATGTGATGCGCGGTGAATGGTTTGCGCCTACTGCGGGCCCTGCAGACCACTGGGCATATGAGTATGCTGCACCGGGCACCAAACAACTCCTTGCTACTCCCCCAGAAGGCTATGGTGTCTTTCGCTTCGATTTCTGGAATACCCCTCCTACTAAAGGAAGATCTGTAACAAGAGAAGATATTCGTTTGCAAAAATTCTGGTAAAACAAAAATCCCCTATTGTAGGGGATTTTTGTTTACTTCAAAATCTTTTTTGATTATGAACGATAGTTGCAAAGCTGTCTGTATGCGTCGCAGTTTTTCCAAAGGAAATAGATGTTGAGAAGCAGTAGCACGTTTGCCATCATTGCTCCGGCCGTGAGGAGTCCTCCGTCGAGAAATGCGTGGAACGCAATGATGTTTACCGTTACCGGCAAAAGAAGCAACGCGGCTACCGCCATGCGACCAGTAAGAATAAGGATGATACTGAGACCGAAAACGATGGCAATCAATATGTTGATGTATCCTGCCGCAGTAAGTGCCTCAATAAATGAAAACGCTTGTGGTGTGTTATACAAGTCCGCAGTAGGCGCCGGGAAGAATCCGAGAGCGCCAAGGATCGGACTAACGAGCAAGAGAACAAGAAGTACTTTTAAAATGATGTTGAATGCTTTCATAAAAAATGATTATTGATAGTGGTACCGTAATAGTGTAGCAAAGAAGGAAACAAAAAAGCTATGAGTCTTATGGCCCATAGCTTTATTTTTACAATACTGTTGGTGATACAGTATTTCGAAACCGATACACTACCGCAGTCATCATCAACGATACTGTTAACACAACCCTAGAGAACAATAGCTGATTATCAACAGAAATCGTGTTATTGATTGCCAAGAAATTAACTGCTACTGCAATAATTGCATACAGAAGAAATACGCCGAACAATAAACCGTGTTCGCGAGTACTCCGCCTTGCTGCAGCATAGACAAGATAGGCTCGAAAGAGGCTGAACAGCCCTCCCTCAATACATATTGCGGGCATACTGTAGAGTGACACGCGATGCCAATATGAGTACGGCAGTTCTTTCATTGTATGAAAGAACTCTGGTAAAAATACCAACGCATATCCACCGACAATAAGAAGTATAAGTCCCCACAGAACAAGAAAACGATCATGATTCCATATTCCAACGAGACGTGCCACAGAGAAAAGTGCTGAAAGAACAATCAAACAGAACATCACTTGAAATCCAGCAAACATCTGCCAAGAATACATTCCCCACTCCAATCGCATTCCTACAATAGCAACTAACAAGACTAAGTACTATAACCCCTACGAGCTCTACACTGTCTAATCCTTTTTTAATAGTATACTTTTTCATATGATTTATTTTTTCTGCATACTACACGGTTAAAGGATTTGCTACAATAGCAGTATGCCTAAGCATCTCTCACAAGGCACTGCCCACAAAATACCAAACGATTTACGAGACGTACTTCTCTCGTCTCCAAAAGCACTTCTTACCTGGGAAGATATCACCCCCCTCGCTCGCAATGAATGGATCTGTTGGGTGATTTCGGTAAAAACAGATACAACAAGAAAACAACATATAGAAAGAGCGGCCGTAGATCTTGCAAAAGGCAAACGCCGTCCGTGTTGCTGGATAGGTTGCATTCACCGCACAGACAAACCAATGAACTCGACACAGAAATTTATACTCGGTAAAAAATCGTAAATAAAAAACGTCTTAACTAAGCTTATTATTTGTTATCAGTAAGTTTTTAATTTTTCTTCCCGTACCCAAGAAGCGTCCAAGCAATAATCCTCCGAGAATTATGAGGCCAAATGCGTTAAGTTCTGCACCTGTTAACCAATGCTCAAAAATCCACTTTCTTCCTATTTCGATTGCTATATAAATAATTAATAAAATTGTCCCTAGAGTATCAAGTTTTGATACAACCTTCTCTTCTTCTGAATGCCAAAAAATCTTAAACATTCGACTAAGAAGTATTCCTATAATGGAAGCCAATAAAAATCCTGCTACTGCCAAAAGTGGTTCGATTTTACCTTTCGCAATATTCACTATACTGATAATTATTACAATACTAACAATTACCAAGAATATTCTCTGGCGGGTTATAAGTTTCTTGTCTATATTTGTTTTATAGTTACTAGTTGTTGTTATCATAATAACTATTATAACAAATTCCTTTTAGTAGCAGAAAAGAGTATGATTAATACGGTCTTCATTATTATAACTGTTAAAATACTTTATGGAATCAGCATATACATCTACACGAACGAAGCCTCTTTACCGCGGAACACAAATTGTCTGGTACATTTTGAGCATTGTCGAAATTCTCTTAGCATTTCGTTTTGTACTAAAACTCCTTGGTGCAAATGCCGGAGCAGGATTTACACAGTTTATCTATGGCGCAACATATATCTTTGCCGCACCGTTTCTCTCTGTATTTAAAACAGACCGTATTGTTCAAGGAAGTTACTTTGAATGGTCTACACTGCTCGCTATGTTCGTCTACTGGGTTATCGCGATTGGTATTATCAGAATCTTTTTGATGAGCAAAACAGTTTCAACCCCAGAAGCTGCAGTAAAACTTGATCAACAAGAACAATCTACTCTCTAATATGTTTAAATTTCTTGGTTCATATATAATTTCTAAATTACTCGGTGGTGGATTAATTCTCGCAATTATTATTTACGTTATATTTTTCTAACGAAATAATTGCTATCTCCATTCGTAACCCTATAAGAAAAAGCCCGTTTAGACGGGCTTTTTCTTATAGTACAGAACCAACTATTTCATACTCATGATTGATAATTGTGATTTCAAAATCCCCTTGAAGAGTTCTTAAGAAATTTTTCTGATTCTTCTCCCAATTCAAGAGCTCTTCTTTTGGATGAATACCAGTCCACCATTTTTTATTTTGTACTCGTTCATACACCGCATCAATAGGAGTATCAATAAATAGTATTCGATGAGTTGCCTGTGGAATCAATATTTTTGTCTGTGTGATTCGGTCTGCTCGTAAATCCAAGTCTTGACCTTTAATCAAAATAACTGAATCTGTATTACTTTCATCGAGTGTCTTAATTATCGTTGGGAGCAAATGGCGTTTTTGTTCATTACCATCTCCTGCCACCTGGACTACATATTCAATACTTTCCATACAAGGAATGATGTTCTTTGTATCCCATCCAAGCCCCTCGACTACAGAAAAAGGTTTATCGTTTACCATCTTTTTTATAAAAGTTTCTTTCCCCGCAGCACTAACGCCATAGACCCAAACGATTTCATTCATTGGGATAGTTTACTAAATATTCTTATTTTGGAAAGTATTATTTACTTTGCCGAATAAATTTAATCAAATCCTGACCTAGTTCTAGTGGTACAAGATGAACATGTACGTGCGGAACAGAGAGACCTTCTACAAGAATTGAAATTTTATGACACTTCATTTCTTCTTTTATTTTGAGTGCCACTTCCCGAGAAGCCACCATCAAATCACCGTACTCTTCTTTACTTAGATTTAAAATATCAGCAATGTGCTTTTTAGGAATTACCAGTGTGTGATTAGTCGTTACCGGATTACTATCAAGAAACGCCAAGTGCTTGTCATCTTCCCAGACAATGACATGCTGAGGGGTATTATTTTTTATTACTGAACAAAATACGCATTCCATTGAATGGAGTATATCATGTGCGAGCTAGTTCACATTAGAAGAAGTTAGGAGGTGTTTGACTTTGAATAGTATAAGTGTAAAGTAGCAGAAACTTAACATCATAAATATGATAACTAAACTATTTGAAAAGCTTACCTCCCAAGGGAAAATAAGTATTGTGCAAGAAGGTTTTCTCTACTCAGATAGAGTTGATACTCGTAGCCAAGAGCTCATTTTAAAAGATTTTATAATCTTAGTAAGATATTTGTTAAAAAATAAATATCTAAATATAAGCTTTATGACAAAAGGCGCCGACAATGCCAACAAAATCATTGCGGACTTAAAAAACACTGGTCTATCAGTAGAAATACTAAAGAACGAATTGTTTTGGATAATTGAAATAGACAACTACGAAGTAGACCTTCTTTTGTCTATAGACCTCCCGGAAGAACGTAAAAAGAAATTAATTGAAGATTTTTATGTAATCAGAGATGCAATCCTTGTCTACCCAATAGGCTATATGTCATGGAGTAAACATTTCAAAAAGAATCCTCATTTACTTTAAAAACTAAACTATCAAGGTTGTACAATGTACAACCTTTTATTTTTGTTTCGACCTTTTTGAAAGTGTTCGAAACATTCTTTTATGGTAGAATTTTCTTGTGGTAAGCACATTGCAGTACCCCCTCAGAGCAAGCCAGCTCACCCAACGAGACCCTGCAACACTCCACTTTTAAGGCACATTATTAAACAATTCTTTTAAACATATGGATAAAAAAGAGGAACACTATTCTCCTTACGAAATGGAAAGCGATGCAATCCGAGAAGCGAAAATTCGTAACTGGCGTATGTGGGGTTCGTGGTTCAGCTGGGGCTCCCCGGTTGGACTAGGATTGTTCGTGATTGCCGTCGGCATCTTCATCGTACTGTTACGAGTACAGTTCTAATATAAAAAGACTACCTAATTTAGGTAGTCTTTTTATATTATTGCTCCCCCGGCTGGATTCGAACCAACGGCCAATCGCTTAACAGGCGACCGCTCTACCGCTGAGCTACAGGGGAATTTGCCTATTCCGCTGTAAATACAACAGAGGAATGTGCGGAAACTATAGCATTTTCGGTGCAGGTTTTCAATATGCCCGCAAAAACCCCATTCTTATGGTTATGACACACACGCTACCAATAGATAGTATCTATTATTAAATAATAGGAGTATGGTTAGAGAGTAAGGTTTGTCCTTGTTAAGACTCGCTTGATGGAGGATCTTAGGGGTTTAGTTCGTGACTATAGCAATATAGTTGTGGGCTATATACGAATAATTTCTCAACCGCTATGAAAGTTTAAGGTTGATCTTGCATAAAAGTCCCCGTAAGGGGGCTTTTGCAATATATGCTACTATAAACGTATACCAGCTAACAAAAAATAATTGTATGTATGACGATGAAATAAAGGACGCTGAAACCCTAGAAGAACAAAAAGAAATAATCGAAGACGCTCAAGAACTCACTGCAAACGTAATAGTCGAACCTGATGAAGCAGCAGATGCGGCAGAAGGACTCGACAATAGTGAAGATCACCCGCTCTCAATTGATGTACCGGAAGATAGAGACGCTACACCACCAAACGCTATAGAACTCGAATAATAAAAATCCCCACACAATTGTGCGGGGATTTTTATTTGTCTCAGCAGAAGTATTAGTTTTTCTTAAAGAGACCTTTAAAGAAGAGCCCAATTTTGTGGAAAAATCCAGCCTTAGCTTCTGATTTAATTTCTTTGTCTTTGATTGAATCTTCATCGATTGAAATAATCACTGAAGCATCTACTGACTTGTTATCAATAGTTCCTTGAGCTAGTACAGTATCTCCTACCTTGATGTCACTTACAGATGCATCACTGTCATCTTTGGTACGAACACGAGCTTCATCTGCATCGATCGTGTACACAACCTCTGCCTTGGTTTTGATTACGATGGTGTCACCATTTACTGCGGTCACCACTCCTGCCACACCGTTAAGATTTTTCTTTGGTACCGCATTTTTCGGAATGTTCACACTAATAATACTTTTGGCAGCAATAGTGTTATTAGTTACTTCCCCTCGAACAAATACACTGTCTCCTACTGCGATATCAGACATGTCAGCATCTTTTTCTCCTTGCTTTCTGACACTCGCGTCTTTTGTGGTTACTGTGTAGAGTTCATTAGTACTATGAGATTTTACAGTAATACTCGAAGTGTTTTTTGCAGTTACCGTTCCGTATAATCCTGTATCATAAAATGATTTCTCATCACGATTCCAATTATCCTTATCAGTTTTACTAGTATCACGATTATCGGTACCCATTCGAGCGTTGATTCCGATATTTGTTTTCAGTACGCCATGATTGTCATTATTCTTACTTTCTGTTGCGTTCGCAACAGGGGCACTAAGCGCAAGAACCATCATAGCTACCGGAAATATCATTATTTTTGTTTTCATAAAGGTTATTTTCTTAATTATTATTTTATAACCGACATATATAGAGACGACACTCTTTATACCAACTTACCTTGACGCTTTCTTTTTTTGTATGCTTTATGTTTTTGTGCAAGCAGTGCCGAAATACCACTCAATACAAGAATACCGATAATAATCGGAACCGCTGCAGCACCTGCAACGCGAGAGAGAAGATTTCCTCCATAAATACCGGCTATTGCCCACAACAATGATCCCAGAAAACTATATAAGAAATATCGTCCAACTTTTACGTTACGCGCACCGGCAAAAAAAGAAGGAGTGGAACGAACAACAGGGATTAACTTCCCAAAAATCACTATCACTGCAAGGTGTCTATCGAACACATCCCACGAACTTTGATGATTTTCGTTTTGAACAAATCGTCCAATCCATTTCCACTGTTTTAGTTTTTTTCCTACAAAAAATCCTGTGATATCTCCCAAGAAACTCCCGACCGTAATCACGGCAATCGCAAGCAATGGATTGATGAAGCCTTGGTTAGAAAGACTTCCGACAAGCAATGCGATAGTTCCTCCAGGAAGTACTGACCCGATAACAGGAAGACCTTCACCGTATGCAAAGGCAAAAATCATAATAATTCGAACGAGCGGCTCAACTGAAAAAAATATGTCAGAAATATAAAGAGAAAATTGTTCCATTACTCCTATAGTAGCAGAAAAACGCGAGCTCTGGGAGAAAAAATGTGATATTGTTGTAGTTATATGGAAACGGAAATCCTTATCAATCAGCTCGGCACGTTCTCATATTTAGGAATATTTGGAGTATCGTTTCTAGCAAACGTTGTTATTCCTGTTCCTGAAGAGATAGTACTGCTCGCTCTTGGATACCTAGCCGGAAGTGGACATGCCAATATTTTTTATATCATTCCTATCGTTATAGTCGGACTCTTGGCAAGCGATATCGTAATGTACTCTCTCGCACGAGCGGGTAACAAATATGTCGGAATGTTTTATGACAAGTTCTTTTCTCATCGCCTAGAGAATAAGCAACACTGGATCGAGGAACATATTGATAAAGTAATATTCTACTCTCGCTTTATGGTACAACTTCGATTTATCGGCCCTTTTATGGCAGGACACCTCAAGGTTCCCTTTCGAAAATTTCTCACCTATGAACTTGCTGCACTCGTGATCTATGTACCACTGTTTGTTTGGATCGGCCACTATTTCCAAAGCCGTATTGTTCGTATTATTGACGGAGTCGATCTTATCCGTAATATCATTCTTATTGCCTTCGCAATCATTATTGTTATCTCTCTCCTACGGTATAGTTACCGACGATTTATTCTCAACTAATCTATGCCACCACTGACACCCGCACAACAAAGTATTACCCAAGAGCATCTTCACAAAGCATTTCTCGCAACTACTATCATGAATGGCGTGATAGCGGTACTTGATATTCTTGCAGGATTCTTTTTTGCTTTCCAAGGAATTATTGATCCCTATCTCACTGCCCTTGCAAGCGGCCAAGGATTTATTGCATCGTGTGCCGCACTTATTCAGAGTATGTCAGGAAGAGTGCAAGCTATTGGTGCATTTTATTTCTTTAGTCACGGTGCGGTAAAATGTTTGCTGGTATGGGGACTCTGGAAATCAAAGCTCTGGGCATATCCTGTTTCAATTGTTTTCCTTACTGGATTTAGTCTGTATCAACTCTACGAAATTATCATTCATTATTCCTTTATCATCACCGCATTTCTTCTTTTCAATACAGTAGTGATCATTCTCGTTATCAATGAATATCGTCGTGTTGTGGCCATGACCAAACTTACTATCAATAAGATCACCTAAATGACTCCCAAAAAACTCCACCGCTATTATGTAAAAATTATTCCTTCTGGGTCACCAGTAGTACTTACTGACCCAGAACTGGTTCATCGCATCGTGTCCGTCATGAAATTTTCTCTCGGAGAATCATTTATCATTTTTACTGATACGGGACCAGACACTGTGGTAACACTTCATGCAAAAGACAAACAATCTCTTACTGTCACCGTAGAAGAAATAATTCAGACTCCTCCCCTTCCTCGTGAAGTGATTGCTGCAGTGAGTATTACGAAGGGTTCAGGATTTGAACTCGTTGTACAAAAACTCACTGAAATAGGAGTAACTGCCATCGTTCCTCTCGTCTCTGGACGTACGGTCAAACAAGCAGTTCGTACTGATCGCTTAGAAAAAATAAGTATAGAAGCACTCGAACAATCAGGAGGTAATAAAAAGGTTACCCTTCACGAACCAATGACACTTAGTGAGTGCTTCGAAAAATTTCCCTTCTTCTCTATTCTCTGCGATGCGCATGACAGTACTTCTACTATGACAATTCCCGATACAGTAGTGCTTTATGTCGGACCAGAGGGCGGATGGAGTGAGAGCGATCATGAAGTATTCAATTCACACACACTTCATCATCTCAAGCTCGGAGACAAAATTCTTCGCACTGAGACCGCAGCTATTATTGGAGCACACACATTGCTATGGCACTCTTAATATTAAAAACAATTATACTCGGAATCGTTGAAGGTTTGACTGAGTTCATTCCCGTCTCTTCTACTGCCCACCTTCTGCTTACCGGAACAATCATTACCCTTCCGTCACATCTACTTGAGGTGCTTTCTATCAGCATTCAAGCCGGAGCTATCTTGGCCGCAGTCTGGTACTTTTGGAATACTATATGGTCTAACATCACTCTTATACCAAAAGTTATTGTGGGATTTATCCCTACCGCAATTGCAGGAGTAGTACTGTATCCTATTATCAAACCCCTTCTCTCAAGTACTGCAGTTATTGCATGGGCTCTTATTATTGGTGGGGTCATTCTTATACTCATTCGGCCAAACGATACTGAAGAGCCTGTAACAACTATTACGTACAAACAATCATTCCTCATTGGTCTGATACAGATTTTTTCTTTTATCCCCGGAGTGTCGCGTGCAGGAGCAACTCTGATTGGCGGAATATTTCTTGGTATTCCTCGACAAATTATCATTACATTTTCTTTTCTGATTGCCATTCCTACTATTTTGGGGGCAAGTGCCGTAGAACTTCGTCATGCTCCAGCACTTTCGAGTAATGAATGGCTTCTGATTGCCCTCGGAAGCATGGTGGCATTTATTACAGCTCTTATCTGTATTCGATTCTTTATTACACTACTGACAAAAAAACCACTGTCGTGGTTTGGCTGGTATCGTATTGCTGTCGGTATTCTCGTACTTCTGTTTATATAATTCTCGTCAGAAAACTTTTTCGGTGAAGTGTCGTTGTTCCGTTTTTTCTTATCGCCTCACGATGACTCTTCGTACCGTATCCTTTGTTTTGTAGCCATCCAAACCCTGGATATTTTTTATGCTGAGTAGTCATATATCTATCGCGAGTGACTTTTGCAATAACAGAAGCAAGTGATATTACTGGCTCTTTACTATCTCCTTTTATGATGGTTTCTTGGTAACTATATTCTGCTGGCGCCTTTAATCCTCCATCAAGCAATACTAAACATTCTTTTGGGTCAAGATTCAATTCATTCAAAATATCATGTATACATTCACGAATACAAACTGCTATCCCTCTACTATCGATTGCCTGAGCGGTGCGCGAGCACAGTGCATAGTCCATGCCATATTCTTTTGTAAGAGAATCACATTCTAAAAACCACTGTTCACGAGATTTGGCTGTCATTTTCTTAGAATCCGTAAGTCCTTTCCACATTCCCTTTTTATAATTCTTATACGGTACAGCCGCTGCACAAACCGTCACCGGTCCTGCCAACGGACCTCGTCCTACTTCGTCTATTCCTATCACCCACTTTGGAGTTTTCATGGAAGTACTATACCCCTACAACACCAGGCAAGCAAAAATCCCGGACTCATTTGAATCCGGGAAATAGAAGTTCGGTACACACTTTTTCGTCCTGTAATGCAGGATAAGGTTTTCCAATGTACGTCGTGCTATTTAAGGGTAACCTTACTCTCTTTATGCGTCGTGTCAATATATTTTGAGAATCCGTACTGCGGTATACTACCCTCATCATGAGCTTCGTCCATCTCCATACCCACTCTCACTATTCTCTGCTAGACGGGCTCTCAAAGGTACCTGACTTGGTAAAACGTGCGAAATCTCTTGGTATGCCAGCACTCGCACTCACCGATCACGGAAGCATGTACGGCGCAATCGAATTCTATAAAGAATGCCAAAAGCATGAGATCAATCCTATTATTGGAGTGGAGGCCTACATGGCAGAACGCACTCGTTTTGACAAAGAACCAGGTATTGATAGCAAACGTCATCACCTGACACTCTTGGTGAAAAATAATGCTGGCTACAAAAACATGATGAAACTTGTTACCAAAAGTAACATGGAAGGTTACTACTACAAGCCGCGCATGGATATGGATTTACTTCGCGAACATTCGGAAGGAATCATTTGTCTATCAGGTTGCCCAGGAAGTCGATTCATCAAGCATCTCAAAAACGATAACCAGGAAGAAGCGGAGAAACTTCTGCTTGAGTATGTAGATATTTTTGGTAAAGAAAATGTTTATGTAGAAATTATGAACCACGCGGACGTGGAATGGTACGTACCTCTCCTCCCTACTATCGCTGCGATTGCCAAAAAACTTGACCTCCCACTCGTTGCAACCTGGGACTCTCATTATCTCAATAAAGAAGATGCTGATGCACAAGACACTCTTGTTGCAATCAATACCGGTACACAAGTCGGTAGCAGTAAGATCTCAATGAAAAATGGGGACTACTCATTTATTAGTGCCGATGAAGCAAAAGAAATATTTAAAGACTACCCTGAAGCTGTAACGAACACTGTAAAACTTGCAGAAAGTGTTCATCTTGAGATTGAACTTGCTCCATGGAAATTCCCTACCTATCCAATCCCCGAAGGATCTAATTACGACGACGAACTTCGAAAAGGAGTACTCGAAGGACTTCCCGATATTGGTTACACCTATGACGGTATCGTAAAAGATCGAATAGAGTTTGAACTTGATATCATCAAGAACAAAGGATTTTCTTCATATTTCTTGGTAGAGGCTGACCTCGTAAATGCCGCACGACGCATGGGTATTCAAACCAACACCCGAGGAAGTGCAGCGGGCTCTTTTGTGTCTTTTGCCATGAAGATCACTACGGTTGACCCGATCAAATACAAACTCCCGTTTGAACGTTTCCTAAACCCGCTTCGTCCTGGTATTCCTGATATCGACCTTGATATTGCTGACGACAGACGCGATGACTTGATTGATTACGCACGACAAAAATATGGTGCAATGGCGGTTGCCCAAATCTGTACGTTTGGAACGATGGCTGCACGCGGAAGTGTACGTGATGTGGCACGTGCACTCGGCTATCCGTATGGAATCGGCGACAAACTCGCAAAACTTATCCCTATGGGCAGCCAAGGGTTCCCGATGACTATCGAGCACGCAATCGAAATGGAACCTGAACTCAAGACCATGTATGACGAAGATCGCGGAACAAAAGAAATCATCGACATGGCAAAAAAAATCGAAGGGAACGTTCGTCATATTTCAGTGCACGCGGCCGGTGTGATCATTGCCCCTACACCGGACGTATCTGACTATACCCCTATTCAATACGACCCAAAAGGAGAAACAAAGATCATCACACAGTACGACATGTTCTCTGGTGGACGTGATGGTGTAGTAAACCTTCCGAAGTTCGACATGCTCGGTATTCGAAACCTACAGTTCATTTCAGGAACTCTTGAACGTATCAAAAAAATTCACGGTATTGATATAGATATCGACGTAATCCCACTTGATGATAAAAAAGTTTTTGAAATGCTTGCCCGAGGCGAAACTATGGGAGTATTCCAAATGGCAGGTGACGGTATGACCCGCTATCTCAAAGAACTCAAACCAACAAAGCTCGAAGACTTGATGGCGATGGTAGCGCTTTATCGACCAGGTCCGATGGAAGTAATCCCTGAATATATTCGCCGTAAAGAAAATGCACGCCTCATTAGCTACCCTGACCCTCGCCTCAAAGACGACCTTGAAGCTTCCTACGGTTTGTTAGTGTATCAGGATGATGTGTTGATCACCTCTATTCGTCTTGCCGGATATACCTGGCTTGATGCTGACAAATTCCGAAAGGCCATGGGTAAAAAAATCCCCGCAGAAATGGCTGAACAAAAAGATAAATTCTACAAAGGCTGTATGGAATACGGCGGCTTGACCGAAGCAAAAATCGATGAGCTCTGGCACATGATCGAACCATTTGCCGCATACGGATTTAACAAAGCTCATGCCGCAAGTTATGGAATGGTGGCCTACAAAACTGCATACCTGAAAGCCAACTATCCAGCAGAATATTTGAGTGCATGTATGACAGCAGAATCAGGTGATATCGAAACCTGTAGTGAATACATCAATGAAGCAAAACGAATGGGATTTCAGATTTTGCCGCCAGATGTGAATGAATCATACTCAGACTTCACGGTAGTGGTTGAAGATGGCGCTGTAACGAACAAAATTCGCTTTGGAATGCGTAATATCAAGAACTTCGGTGAAGAGATTGGTAAGGCAGTAATAGTCGAGAGAAAGGCTCGTGGGCCGTTTAAATCGATCGAGGATTTCTTAGAGCGAGTACAACATAAGAACATGAACAAAAAGTCTCTTGAAGCACTTATTACCTGTGGAGCCATGGATGCATTTGGCGACCGGGGCGTACTCTTTGCCAATATCGAAGTACTTCTTGCCTTCCACAAAGGATTGAAGACATTTAATACTGCAGCCCAAGATTCACTTTTTGCGGATCTTGATTCTAATCCTGTAGCAACTCTTACCCTCTCTGAAGCTCCTCTTGCCACTATGGCAGAAAAACTATTGTGGGAAAAAGAATTACTCGGTCTGTATATTTCTGGACACCCCCTTGATCGCTATCTTGAGAAGATCGCGCAAGCCGGAACCACGATCAAAAAAATCATGGCTGAACCTGCAATTCCTGAGCGAATGAAATTCAACAAAAAAGCAGTTCCAAAAAAACTCCTCGTGGCTCACATCGACACCGTGAAAGTAATTATGACGAAAAGTAGCGGGCTGAAGATGGCGTTTCTTACGGTTACCGACAAAACAGGAACCTGTGAAGCAGTAGTCTTCCCTGAAACATTTAAGACTATCGGCGCAATGCTCGCTGAAGGTGCAGTAGCCGCCATGGAATGTACCTATGCGGACCGCGACGATCGGCGCTCTATTTTAATTGATAATATCAAGATTCTTGCATAGTATTGACTTTTGCTTGCTCTTTTGTACAATACAATTAAATTTAATTCTCCATATTATGAATAGTAGTTTAAGTATTGATGATTATTCTAGGATTAGAATCTTAGAAGTAATTACAGTAAGTGGAGGTCGCGATCTTGAAAGAGATTCACCCCTTGCTTACTATCCGACTAAAATTCGTTGGTGTCCTGTGGACATTGATATGCACATTGTTATGGCAGATGAAGCAAAATTTACCAAAGTAGATGAAATTGAAATTTTAAGTTATTTTAGTTCAGCTATCATTCCAGGTATTTACGATAAACTTCCCGCCGTAACGGAAAAAGAACTTTTTGAGTTCGAAGAAGAGGAACAGGCAGCATAGCTGCGAAAGCGATCATAGTACAGTAGTACAATGATCGCTTTTTCTTCCCTTTCTATCTATTCAACATAACAAAAAGCCTCTATCTTTCGATAGAGGCTTTTTGCTTTAGGAATAAATCCAACATTTATGCTTCAGTTGTAACAACTGTAGTGTTATCGATTTTATTCATAATTGCAATCACTTCATCAGCGTATGTTGGTACTACTGATGGTGGGTTATACGCATTAAGCTTCCCACGCAATGTCTTTCCACCGTATGCTTTTGCTGTACGAGGGTTGTTACCACCAAGGTTGGTCGCAACAGTCTCGATAGCATGATCCCAGCTCTTAAAGTTGATCTTACATGACCCGAATCCAAATGGACTGTAGGTTACAGACTTACAAGCGTGCTTACCACCTGTACTTTCGCGAATCGCGAGAGCAGGAATAAGGTTCCAGTCAATCCCATGTTTTTCAGCTTCAGTAACCATTTTCATACCAGTACCAGCAAGGGGCATGTTGTATTTTGTAAAATACGCATCGATTTTGGCAGCTTTTTCCTCTCTTTCCAATTGGAGTTTCGCATCTTCTTGAGATACTACTGTTTGATTCGAAATTATCGGAGCAATTGCTGTATTAACGGATGCCGTGAAGGCATTCATCGATACTGCAGTTGCTACTAACGGTACAATGATAAACGATTTTGTTATTGAATATAGTTTTGTTGAACTCATAGTTCCCGGTTGAGCTCCGGGGGAACTTCGTAGCAGTATATTTTCATCTATCCGCCTGACATGCAGCCAGAGAAATAAAAATTCCTTACACAATTACGTCCTAAGGAAGTACCTATATAGTATCACATTGATATATTTTTGTCAATACTTATACAATGGAAAATAGTAGTGTCAAATACAAAATACCCTTATAAAATAAGGGTATTTTACACTACATTATTTGCCAACTTGGCAAATAAATTGTCTTATTATCTAGGCCCTAGCGCACCGATGTACCGGTTCCGGCAGTTACCTCCGTAATTCCTGATACAAGCTGTAATACCTGGTCTTTGAGACGCTCTTCCATCTCCTTAAAGAGCTTAGTTGATTCCTTTTTATACTCTACCAATGGTTCTCGCTGACCATATGAGCGAAGCCCCACTGACTGACGGAGGTATTCCATCGTATCGATGTGTTCTACCCAGAGGGTGTCGGTAGTAAAGAGAATAACACGACGAACATTTTCCCAAAATGCATCTTCTCCTACAAGCTCAACCTTTTCTTTCGCAATTGCTTCCAATTGAGCATCATCTCCAAGTGTATAGTACGTACTAATGATATGACCTCTGTCCCCTTCTACCATTGCACGACGGCGAGAATAGATGAGTTCACGTTGATACGAAAGAATCGTGTCGTATTCTAATGTGTGTTTACGAGCATCAAAGTGAAATCCTTCGATTTTCTTCTGAGCACTTTCAAGAGAACGCGAAACGATACTGTTTTGGATTGCCTGATCTTCTGGAAGACCGAGACGTACCATCATCGTCTTAATGCGTTCACTACCGAATACGCGCATAAGCTCGTCCTCAAGAGAAACATAGAACTGTGTTTCCCCCGGATCACCTTGACGACCAGAACGTCCGCGGAGCTGGTTATCGATACGTCGAGCTTCATGTCGTTCAGTACCGATTACAAAGAGTCCGCCCAATGACTTGATGTGTTCCTGTTCTTCCGGAGTCGAAGGGTTACCGCCGAGGATAATGTCCACTCCACGACCCGCCATGTTCGTAGCGATCACTACAGAGCCTTTGCGACCTGCTTGTGCGGTCACCGTACCTTCTTGTTCGTGATTCTTGGCATTCAATACTTGATGAGGAATACCTTCACGCTTCAAGTACGCACTGAGGAGCTCATTTTTCTCAACTGATACAGTACCAATGAGTACTGGCTGGCCTTTTGCGTGGAGTTCTTTTACTTTTACTGCAATTGCTTTGAACTTCCCTTCTTCTGTTTGATAAATAAGGTCATTGTGATCAATACGCTGTGCTTTGCGATTAGTAGGAACTGTTACCACAGAGAGTCCGTATACTTTTGTAAATTCTTCTTCGTTAGTTTTTGCAGTACCAGTCATACCTGCAAGCTTTTCGTAAAACTTAAAGTAGTTTTGATATGTAATAGAAGCTACAGACCGTGTTTCTTGTTCGATCTTTACTCCTTCTTTTGCTTCAATTGCCTGATGAAGTCCTTCGCTCCAACGGCGTCCTGGTTGCATACGTCCGGTAAACGGGTCAACAATGATTACTTCTCCGTCCTTGATCACGTAATCCTTGTCTTTAGCATACAAAGCTCGGGCACGAACAGCGGTTTCAAGATAGTGTACGTATTTGATTCCTTTTTCTGTATACAAATCCCCTACACCGAGCGCTTTTTCTGCTTTCGTAATACCAACATCAGTAAGCTGAATCGCCTTGAGCTTTTCATCCACGATATAGTCTTCTTCAGGAATAAGTTTCGCTGCAATACCTGCAACTGTTTTGTACAGCTGACCTGAATCTGCAATCGCGCTAGAAATGATAAGCGGCGTGCGAGATTCGTCGATCAGAATCGAGTCCACTTCATCGACTACTGCAAAATAGTGTCCACGTTGTACGATGCCATTTTTTTCTGTCGCAAGATTATCGCGAAGATAGTCGAACCCATACTGACTGTTTGTACCATAGGTAATATCAGCCATGTACGCATCACGACGAGTTACCGGGCGAAGGAATTGTTGCACCACCTTAAACGACCCTTCTTCGTCACGTTCTTCATCGAGCTCTTGATGTGTTGGGTCGTATACGAACGATTTGTTTTGATCATTGATCACCCCAACAGAAAGTCCGAGGAAAGAATAGATCTGCCCCATCCATGTGGCGTCACGACGTGCAAGGTAGTCGTTGACCGTAACAACATGTACCCCCTTACCTGCGAGAGCGTTCAAATATACCGGGAGTGTTGCCACCAATGTCTTTCCTTCACCGGTACGCATCTCGGCAATGTTCCCGCCATGGAGCACCATTCCTCCGATAAGCTGCACATCATAGTGACGCTTGCCGCTAGTTCGTTTTGCGGCTTCGCGAACAAGCGCAAATGCTGCAGGTAAAATATCATCCAACGATTCACCTCCCACGAGACGGTCTTTAAGTTTCTGCGTCTCCTCGGGAAACTGCTCGTCAGAAAGCGTCAGGAGTGATTCTTCAATTGCGTTAATACTACCGACTCTTTTTTGGTACTGTTTGATTGCCCCTTTATCAAAGAGGTCTTGGAAAAATGAAAATGCCATAAGACCTTATTTTACCACGAAATAACCCTTTTTAAAAGATGAATCTTCTTCTAACACAAATATGAGACAGTACGGAAATTCTACGCTATGAAGCACATCGAGTAGACCTAGCGACCGTCTTTGCTCCTGTAAGAATATCTCCTACCGCCATGCGCGGCACATATACGGAAGTATTAAGCGTAGGAAGCTCGGTTGAAGAATGATAATTTGCTGCAGAAAAACTATTTGGGGTTCCTCCGGCAGCATCGTACAAAGCCTTAAGGGTAGAAGCTCCTGTAATACGCTTCCCTATTGCTGCACAATCAGCAGCAGCAAGAGTCCATGTTTGAGTACTTCCCGTATTAACACTATCAATCAATAGTACTGCTGATTTTTCTGCGGCAAAAAATTTATTGGTGTCATAGATCACTCCTATCGCCCAATCATGTTCTGGTGCCGCCGGAAGAACATAACACGAAGCCAGTGCTCCAATCGTCTGTATCGCAGAAACGATAGAAGCAATTTTTGTATCAGAGCACATACCAGAATAAGTTGCACCGTTATCGTGATAATACATTTCTGCCTGGGTTACAGCTGCGCGCAAGTTTGAACGAATGCTTGCTATTTTTCCTTTCTCGCGAGCACTATTAAGTGAAGCAAGCACTACTGCCGCAAGAATACCGATGACAGCAATAACTACGAGAAGTTCAATGAGTGTAAAACCTTTCTTAAAATTCATTTTCAAATTATATCACACCCAGAAAGCACAAAACCGCGGCCTTGTGTCGCGGTTTTGTGTAAGTGGAAAGAGAGTGTGAGTAAAGACCAGAATTATTTCTTCTTCTTAGCAGCAACCTTTTTCTTTGCTACTTTCTTTACTGCCTTTTTAGCTACTTTTTTAACAGCCTTTTTTGCAACCTTCTTAACTGCTTTCTTAACTACTTTTTTAGGAGCAGCTTTCTTAACAGCTTTCTTGGCTACTTTCTTTTTCATTGCCATAAATTTATGCGTAAGTTTATTTGTAATACATCTGTGATGACCGACCAGTTAAGTGATCAACGCGTTATCACCACATGTACTTACATTATCTCTCGTGCAACATACACAAGCAATATTTTTTTAATAAAAACTGTGGATAACTCAACTTTTTTTGTAAAAAAATAAACGCAATTTGTTTGCGTTTATTTTTCTTTCTTTGTTTTATTGTGGATCAAAGATACTTGCAGAGAGATTTTCTCCATTGAGTAAGCGAGCAATTCGATCTGCGCCATACACTGAAGTAAGAATTCCGACACCATTACATCCGAGATTATAAAGCAATCGAGGATTTTTTCTTTCATGCCCAACCATACGTACCCAACTTTTGGTATACCCCATCAATCCATGCCAATAAAAATCCATGTGTGGAGGATGTTTATAATGCTTTGAAGAAAAAGTTGCAATAGCGTCACTCACTTCCATGGGGTACTCTTTGTGTGCGTCATATGTTGCACGGTCAGGAAGATATACTTCGGGCCCTCCTACACAAATCAAATTATGTGTAGCGTTTGTTTCGTCTTCATACGGGCGACGAGTTGTATAGAAATAAGGATTAGATTCACTCACATTCTCATGCGAATAAATACTCGCAAATGGTGCTCTCTCAAGAGGCTCTTTATATCCCGCCATATACCCTACTACACCATTTACTTCATGATGAAATGCTTCATCGATATCTTCACCGTCCGGATTAAGAATTTCGATAGACTCAAATCCATTGGTGCACAATACTACTTGAGAACCAGTGACAATATTAATCCCTGCATGCAAAAGTACTTCATCTTTGCCTAATACTACTTTTGATACTGGAGTGTGTTCACGCAGTGTAAACCGCTCAGGAAATGTAGCGAGTAAGTATCCAGCGAGTTCTTCCGAGAACATTGCACTATTCATACATCCAGAAAGAAATGGGAGTACTGCGATAAATTGCGTGTCATCAGTTTCAAGCAGTGACAAAATATTTTCTTGAGCAACTACCACCATATAGGGTATTAACTCTAGAGGAATCGATTCATGAGCAAGCCATTCTTTTGCGACAAGCATAGGACGTACTCGTAAACCTGCATGGGCCCTTTTTTGTAAGTCATGCAAATACTTTATTACTTGATCTTTACGAGACAATCCATCGTGTCCAATGAATTGTGAAAATGGTGTAGAGAGTTCTGCGTGTGCAAAGATATGTTCAATCAATGACCGAGCATCTTCTTCAATTGCTTTGTGTGCGGCAGCAGTGCGCACAATTCCATATCGTTCGGCGAGTTCAGTAAAAGTTTTTTCGAAATAACTCGTAATCTGTCCAGCGTTATGTCCTGTTGCACCGTGAGCAACCATTCCCGCCTCAAGAAGAATCACCTTGTGATTAGTTTTTGTCAGTATAAAAAATGCAGTACTAATTCCTGCAATCCCACCGCCTACAATAATTGTATCAGCGGAGAGATTTTGTGAAAGTGGTTCAACGGGTCGAGTACGTTTGAGTTGAACAAGCCATGGTGAGTGATTCATTGGCACTAGTATAGCAAATCACTTTCTAAAAAATATTATTTACAGTTAAATGAGGCGTCATTTGCCATGTAAGGAACAATGGTTCCGTTATCTTTCCAGTAATCAATTCGTGGACCAACACCAGGATAACAATAATAGCGATATGCTGTTGCAGCAGTTGCTCCAGGAGTATTCACCGGATCAACAGGAACTTCTGGCATATATCCACCTGTTTTAAGAAATGTCATAAATCCTCCCGCATTACTGTAATCAAAATTACCTGTATCCAATTCTGTGTATCCAGAAACACAAGTTGATGCCCCAGTAGTAAGCGGTAAACATCCTTTATCACTAAAAAAAGCAACCAGCGCTGTATGAATTTGTTTCATGTCTGCAGCACGCCGAGCATCACGCGCTTTTGCTCGAGCACTGTTTAATGAAGCAAGCACTACCGCTGCAAGAATACCAATGACTGCGATAACGACCAAAAGTTCAATAAGTGTAAAGCCTGACTGTCGCTGCTTTATATGTATCATAATAAAAAGATTATATCATTTAAACAAAGAAAAAACTCCGGTTGCCCGAAGTTTTTTCATTATGTTGTACTCATAAGCCGAATTCTGTTTTGATGATCATTTATCTGCGATGTTTGTTACCAACCACCTGTAGCAGCACTCCCCTTGCGGGGCACGGCCTTGCACACGAGTAAGGATTTAGCCGTTTCATCTTGGAACTTCAAATACCCTTTTATATTCCCAAGTCTAACCTGCTGAACTAATCCGAGTTTCTATTTGGAATTTCCAAATATACAAGGGTACAGGCTATCTGCGTTCTTTCGATTGCAGCCGTTTCTGTTCGCACCTCGCACCTTACGGTGGGTGGGAATTACCCACTACCTGTCCGGACTAAACCGGTATGTGTTCGGACTTTCCTCCCCTGACTCAATTACTGAATCAAGAGCGATCAAGCGGTACAACATCATACACTCTATAGAAAACAAATAAAAAGTAAAGTGTTATTGAGTATTACTCAGATGATAACGAACAGTCGTTCCTCCTCCCCACCAAAGCTTTCCACAGTACAATGCCTGACTTGTTGAAGAGTCTGTATCTCTATCTATAACCGCATTCAATGCTGCATACTTTTCACCTGCGATAGCTGTAGTAGGAAATACTAAGAATAGTCCTGCCCCATTATTCACTTGCCCTACACTACAGGTTGTAACAACATCACCCTCATTATCATAATAATATTCAGATCCTAATGGCGATAACCCGACTGATCCTATGTATTTTTGCAAACCAATATTCGCACTGAGTATTTGATTAATGGTTGGATTACCAGTAGCAAGAGGTGAACAGCCACCCACGCCTCCCTCTGTAGGATAACAACCCAAATCAGTCACCACCAGCAGAGAAATGGCTTTTTCTATTTCCTTAAATTCTTGAACTGTTCTGGTTATTCGTGCTTTCTCTCTAGTAGTAGAAAGAGAGACAAGTATCACACTCGCCAAAATACCAATGATAGCAATAACGACAAGGAGCTCTATAAGAGTGAAGCCACCTTCTTTTTTCATGATACCAGTATAACAAAATTCCTCCCAGAAGGGAGGAATTTTATAGAGTATTATGCTTCGCAACTAGCGCATTCAGCATCCTGGTTGAGGATGATGACTTTTGGTTGCTTTGCTTCGACACTTTCTTGCATCTTCTTTCGTCCGAATTGCTGAGCAGCATTCATACTGTGCTGGTAGTAGAGTGTCTTAACCCCTTTCTCCCATGCGTACAAGTAGAGTGCATTAAGATCTTTTGCAGAAACTGCCGGATCAATCATGATGTTTAGTGACTGTGATTGATCGATGAATTTCTGACGATCCGCTGCTTGTTCAATAATTACTTTCTGATCAATCTCACTAAATGTTCGGAACACTTGCTTCTCGTGAGCGGTTAATTCTTCGAGGTGCTGTACTGATCCGTCATTGTCTCGAATACTTGCCCATACTGCTGTTGTATTGATTCCTTTCAATTCAAGGAGTGCTTCGAGAGTTGGGTTTTTGATTGTTACCTTCATCTTATCTACGTCCTTTACAAAACAGTTCGACATCAAGGGTTCAACACTTTGAGATACTTGTCCGAGAATAAAGGCACTTGAGGTAGTAGGTGCAATTGCTAAGAGTGTTGTATTGCGACGGCCGTAACCTTTTAATACTTCAGGTTCACCGAATTCTTTTGCTAATTCTTCTGAAGCTTTATACGCACGCTCTTTGATAAGCTTATGGATTTCTATGTTTATCGCTGTAGCTTCTGCACTCTCCATTGGAATGTTACTTTCCTGAAGAAAGGTGTGCCATCCGAGTACCCCAACTCCAAGCGCACGATGCTCTGTTGCAAACTTATGTGCACGCTTCATGAAGTAAAAGGCAGACTGCTTCTGGGGGTCTTCACTATCACGGAAACTTTCAAGTCGCTGAGCAAAATCAGTGATCACTGTATCGAGAAACATGGTAAGTGTTTCTACTGCATCAGTATCTTTCCATTCATGGTAATGACGGAGATTAATAGAAGAAAGACAACACACAAATGAAATATCATCATTTGAGGGAAGACAAATTTCTGAACAAAGGTTACTACCATTAATTCTCAATTTCTTGTCCTTGTACACATCTACAGTATTATTGTTCACCGTATCGCTAAACATAATGTATGGATATCCTATCTCTGTTCGACGCTGGATAATCTTTGCCCAAATCTTTCGCTTGTCTTGGTCGCCATCAACCATTGCCTTGAGCCATTCGTCTCCTACAGTAATAGCATACGTTGAATCTTGAATAGGATGTCCTTCTGTACCAATGTTCAAAAATTCTTCAATATCACCGTGTTCCACAGGAAGGTATGGGGCGATATGACCACGTCGCACAGAACCCTGGCTCACGATATTTACGAGACCATCATAGAGCTCCATGAAGTGTACCGCTCCTGATGAGTGACCATTACCATTGATCACTGCACCACGAGGACGAAGGTCCCCAAGATAGAGTGATGTTCCTCCACCGTACTTTGTCATCATTCCTACCTCAGCATGAGTATAGAGAATGCGAGACATATCATCCCCTACAAAACTACCGAAACAACTAATAGGAAGTCCACGCGCCTGACCGTAGTTAGACCAAATAGGACTGGCGAGTGAATAAAATCCTCGAGACATATAGTCGTAGAATTTATCAGCAAACCCTGGCTTACCAAGATGCTTCTCTGCTACTTCCGCAATCTCACGAATACGCTCCTCTGCCGTGGTGTTCCCCACGAGGTATCCTTTTGATAAAAATTTTCTACTGTTTTCGTTTAGCCAATACATTGTTTATGTCTCAATTAGTTATTAATACGGTTTCTGCTAAAAAAGGTCATCGCTCGTAATACTCTGACTCTTCTTGTTGTAATTGATCGATCGTTTATTGAAGAAGTCTCCGTGTTTCGTGGCAATAACTTCGTCATAAAACCATTCTGATTCTTTCAATAATGATTCATCGGTAGTAAAGATCTTTCGAATTCCAATACTTTCTAATGAATTATTAAATCGTTGCTTAATAAATTCGAGCACCACTGCTTTGGACATGAATTCAAGTTCTCCTTTTTCAAAAATCCATTCGACTACTTGAGCTTCTGATTCATATGCCTCTTCACAGATCTTGATCACCTCTTCATTAAACGCTTCGTCAAACCATTGCGGTTGTTCAGTCTTAATGATGTTAATAAGATCTATTCCAAATAATCCATGAATCTGCTCTTCCTTTGAAGTTGCCTCAACAGCGTTTGAGATACCCTTAAACAAATTCTTGTGCTTATTGAAGGACATCATAACAAGAAACTGAGAGAACAACGAGACATGTTCGATGAAAAGTGAGAAGAGGAGAATCGACTGGCTATACTCCCGAATGTCTTCACTTCGTGCATTCGTTAACGATTTTTCTAAATACTGCACACGTTTATTAAGCACAGGAATCTGATCAATCGTCTTGAACACTTCGTTCAATCCTAAAATTTCGAGCAAGTGAGCATACGCATCGGTATGACGTACTTCACTTTCTGCAAATGTTGCTCCGACTGCGCCAATTTCTGGTTTTGGAAGCTTCTTATAAATATCTCCCCAAAATGTCTTCACTGCTACTTCAATCTGAGCGATTGCAAGCATAGCGTTTTTGATGGCATTTCGTTCTGCTTCAGTTACATTTACTTTGAAGTCTTGTACATCACTAACAAAGTTAAATTCTGTATGAATCCAATACGAATGTCTAATCGCACTGATGTATTCGTATAGTTCTGGGTATTCGTAGGGCTTGAGATGAACTCTTTTTTTGAAAATATCACGTCTTCGTTCCTTGTTTCTTTCTTCTCGGTACAAGACATATGATTTTGCCACTTCAAAGTCTCCTTTTGCGGCAATCTCACGTTCGACAATGTTTTGAATGTCTTCAACTTCAGGAACTTGTCCTTCTGTAAAGGTTGATTCGATTGACTGCTCTATCTTATCGACAAGTTCAGAAAGCGAAACGATGTCAATAAACACCTTTGAAGCTTCGTACGCACGAGTTATAGCCGTCTCAATGCGAGTACGATCATAATTAGATACAGAACCACTTCTCTTTCTGATAAGAGTTATTACCATCTCGTTATTTCCCCACTTAATTAATAATTTACTCGTACTAGTATATAAAAATACTGCCAGTAACAGAAAGAAACGGAGACGTTTTGACGTTAACAATATAAAAAGTTTTTATTGTAAAGCTTTGTGTCGAGAGAGTGTTATAGAAATGGATTTCTGAACACCTCCTGTTTCGATCGAGATAAATTATTTCTCAAGTGTGAACGATTGTCCTTCTTCTAGACTATGAATTGTGGAAAACCCGGCCGGTACCTCCAATACGTACATGCTATTGCCTGCTGGATAGAAGACTTCAGGAAAACTTTCTGGTGTTGCGTTTTTTGCAATAGAAACAATACTCAAAGACTCATCGAGCCATATAATATCAATGCTATAGTTCATATCCTTCATCCAAAATCCATATTCTGCCGACTCTTCAAAGACGAAAAACTTCCCTGTATTCATGGGAAGCGGAGTGGTATTCGAAAGCCCCTGCTCACGTTCCTCTGGGGTGTCAGCAATACTTACAGCAATACGAATATCCTCTGAAACTAGTACTCCGTCAGCAAACCCTGTTGGCATAACCACGGATTCTTTTTTATTAAAAAACAATAGAAAAAGCACCCCTAATAAAAGAAGTGCTGATCCTAGCAGTATAAAAAATCTATTGTTGTGGAATTGTTGAACGAGTATCATTATAAACCTAGTATACCATTACTATTGTAAGGATATGACAACTTTCTATTGCCTCAGTCTACCTCTCGTGCGCTCTATAGATACGTACGAAAGGATTTGTGTGCTCTAACCCTTGCACAGGGAGTATGTATTAAGTCACATACCAAAACCTTTTTCCGACTTGCGTCGGTTCAACCGTATCAATCTGTGTATCATCCACGAGGGACAATGACCTAGACATCTCAATTTGAGTTAATCCACGACCAGCTTCCGCTAGCCGTGCCTTGTTACGACTTATTCCCTGTCACCGATCTTACCGTAGTCCCTCCTTATGGAGAGCCTTCGGGTACTACCGGCTCCCTTGAATTGACGGGCGGTGAGTACAAGACTCGAGAACGTATTCACCGCAGTTTGGCTGACCTGCGATTACTAGCGATTCCAACTTCAAGGAGTCGAGTTGCAGACTCCTATCCGAACTAGGGCCGCCTTTTAGGATTGGCTTCGGATCGCTCCGTTGCGACCTATTGTAGCGACCATTGTATTATGTGTGTGGCCCCAGATATCAAAGGGACATGCTGACCTGGCGTCATCCTCTCCTTCCTCCCAGCCCGAAAACTACATCGGACGAATCCTCTGTGGAGCAACATAATATAAATACTATGTCACTCCACAGAAGATTCGTAGAGTTCCAAATGCGAACATTCGGATCACCCAATCGGGGACTTGGTGGTACAAGCAACATATAAATACATTACTTGTACCACCAAATCACCGAAAGGATATAGTCTTTGGGCTGGGCAGTCTTGCCTGACACTTGTAACAGACAACAAGGGTTGCGCTCGTTAGCCCACTTAAGGGAACAGTTCAAACCACGAGCTGACGACGGCCATGCATCACCTGCTAAGATGTCTTGCGAGGGCCTAGTTTCTTAGGATTTCATCTTAGTTTCAAATCTGGGTAAGGTTCTTCGTTTACCTACGAATTAAACCACATAATCCACCGCTTGTGCGAGTCCCCGTCTATTCCTTTGAGTTTTAGCCTTGCGGCCGTACTTCCCAGGCGCTTCACTTAACGCGTTAGCTTCGCCTCTCAGAGGGTCGATACTCCGAAAAGCTAGTGAAGATCGTTTAGGGCGTGGACTACTGGGGTATCTAATCCCATTCGCTACCCACGCTTTCGTGTTTCAGTGTCAGTAATGTGCCAGTAAGCTGCCTTCGCTTTTGGTGTTCCCCATGATATCAACGGATTTCACCCCTACACCATGAGTTCCGCTTACCTCTCACATACTCAAGCATTGCCGTTTCGTTCGCAGATCCGAGGTTGAGCCCCGGGCTTTAACAAACGACTAACAACGCCACCTACACACCCTTTACGCCCAATAATTCCGGATAACGCTCGGGGCCTCTGTATTACCGCTCCTGCTGGCACAGAGTTAGGAGCCCCTTATTCATGAGGTACCGTCAATATACTTCTTCCCTCATAAAAGATCTTTACGTGGCGAACCACTTCATCAATCACGCGGCGTCGCTCCATCAGACTTTCGTCCATTGTGGAAGATTCTCGACTGCAGCCACCCGTAGGTGTATGGGCCGTGTCTCAGTCCCATCGGTGGGGGTCAGGCTCTCACCTCCCCTAGACGTCATAGCCTTGGTAGTCCATTACACTACCAACTAGCTGATATCCCGCAGGCTGTTTCTTAAGCGATAAATCTTTACCCCGGAGGGACTATCATGTATTAGTCCACCTTTCGGTGAATTATTCATGACTTAAGAGTACATACCTACGTGTTACTACCTCGTCTGCCACTAACCAGCGTCATAATCAGATCTTCACTTTGTATTGCTACTCGTTCCAATCATCATATGACAAGGTCCGTTCGACTTGCATGCCTTATCCACGCCGCCAGCGTTCATCCTGAGCTAGGATCAAACTCTTCTTAAAAGATCACCTCTATAAATAGATGGTGTTGATCTTAGACTGAGGCAAGAGAAATTTGTCATAATTTATATTGTTTCTGACAGTTCCGTATGCTTGCCTCCTTACTTTAATTAACTTGGAATAGTTAGGTTCATAGAACTAATTCTTATTAGTTCTTAATAGATATTTGCGTTCATTTTCAATTCTTTCAATAGATTTTCAAACAACACGCCCATTTCTTGTGAGCGACCCCTATTATATACAAGGAGAAATCAAAGTCAAGCTTTTGTTTACAGGCCTTTTTCAGACCCTCAGAGAATTAAAAAAGCCCCTATTTATGGGGCTTTTACATCAGGACCGTACTAGAATAATTCTCCTTGAGAAACCACCGTGACTTCTCATTTTTTTATAACGAACTGGCTGCATTATAGTTTTATTCCATCCCATCTCTCGCCTGAGGGCATCGATAACCTCCAACACGTCAGCAAATTCGCTCTTAAGCTTTTCAGGATCAGCCGATGATGAAAATGCTTGTAATAATTCTGTAGATTCTTCAACAAGCTTTTCGAGTAATCTTTTTGAATACTCTTCAGGTGGGCAATAATACCATTCGCAGGATTCGTTCTTTTTTTCGATCCGTTCGACTACCTTGTCTCGAACCAGTTTGTTATGTTCTGTCATATTTATATGTTTTTTGTCATCCTATTCTTTTCTACATAAAGTGCAACACCCTTTCCCTATTCTTTATTTTCCAGAAATATGTATAATCCAGAAAAATTTAAAAAATGAAAACAGTAACCGTATCAATCAACGGAGGCAAACCGTTATCTGGAGCAGTCGTGATTGCTTCAAATAAAAATGCAGTACTTCCCGCTCTTGCAGCATCACTTCTTACAAAACAAGTAATGACGTATGAGAATATTCCGCAAAGTCCGGACGTAATTAAAATCTGCGCAGCGCTTACTGCAATGGGTGCTGAAGTAGAAAATCCTACTGAAGGTACTATCAGTATCTGCTGTAAGAATGTTACCGATGGTGCAGTACCACGGGAACATATCAATGAGATGCAAGCTGGCTACCTTTTTGCAGGACCATTACTTGCTCGCTTTGGTAAAGCTATAATCCCTCAAAGTTCGGGGTGTCGATTAGGATATCGAGGACATGAAGATCATGCGCAATATTTTAGTAAACTCGATGTTTCATTTTTACAAAAAAATGACTCTATCGAATTTACCCTTAATGATTCTATTAATGATAATCGCCTCAACGTTGTCGGGCCGATGAATACTCCTAAGCGATACACTATGTACAATAGTGCATTCGTTACTCCGACAGAAAACATTCTTATGCTTCTGGCAGGAACATCACGCTACGCAACGGAAATATCGGGCATTGCTCAAGAGCCACATGTTGTACAACTCATCTCACTACTTCGTAAGATGGGGGCAAACATCAAAGGAAAAGGTTCAACTATCACCGTTACGGGGGTAGATAAACTTATTGGGGCACACTTTGTCCCTGAACCTGATCATGTAGATTATTTTGGTTTTGCTATTACAGCTGCGATGACAAAGAGTGACATTCTTTTGAAAGTTCCGATTCCCCTTGCTCCAAGTATTGCCCACATGAATGAATTCTTGGAACAAACGGGTGTAAAATTTGAACTTGAAGCAGAAGGAGTTCGTATTTATGGAAGTAAATCTTCTTATACTCCCTCTGATACATTTCCCCGTGCCAGTGAAGATACATTTAAAATGAATCCTGGACCGTGGCCAATGTTCCCCGTTGATTGCTTACCAAGCTTTATTGCCTGGAGCACACTGAATCCTGACCCACTAACTTCAACTCGTTCTCAAAACTGGTTGTACACAGATGGGCTAAAGTATGTTCCTGTAATGAAAGAAATGGGTGCACGTATTTCTCTCAATGATGATCAGCGCGTTATCGCACTGGGAACATCACTGGGTAATCCGTATAATGCAACACTCGACATCACGGCACCTGATGTGATCGAAGGAGCACGAGCTATTATTTCATGTGCGCTTTCAGGGGGTAATTACGATGTTAAAAATGCGCAGTACATTCTACGTCGCAATCCAAACTTCTTTACCATCCTTAAAGAACTCGGAGCAGACATTACTGTTCTGTAACTATTCTTGTTTCTAACACAAAAGCCTTATCTTATTTGATAAGGCTTTTTATTTTGCAACTTTTACCGCATCGTCGAATTTGATCGAGAGAAGCTTGGATGCACTATCGCTTCCAAGTGTTACTCCGTAGAGCACTGTTGCGCGAGACATCGTTTCGCGGTTGTGAGTCACCACGATAAGTTGTGAATATGCAGAGAGTCGTTCGATCATGTCTCCATAACGGCGAGAGTTTGCTTCGTCGAGTGCCGCGTCAGTTTCATCAAGTACCAAGAATGGCGGCGGGTTCACTTGTGAGATCGCAAAGAGTAGTGCGATGGAAACAAGGGAGCGTTCTCCCCCTGAGAGCATTTGCAGCTCTTTCACTTTCTTCTCCGGAAGATTCACATGTACGTCAATTCCTCGCTCGAAGAATCGGTCATCGTTTTCATCGATCTCTTCGGCATCCATATCTTCCAAACTTTCGTCTGTTTTCTTGCGACGCTTCTTTTCTACTGTCACTGACAGAAAGGCACTCCCCCCTCCGAACATCGTCTTGAAGAATTCTCCAAAACGTTCATTGATTACACTTACTCCTGTAGTGAATTTCTCATCGAGGATTTTCTTTAATTCCATGATAAGTCCTTCGAGATTGCGAATGCTCGCTTCGATATCAGTGACTTCACGCGCAAGGAATTCATCACGCTCTTTTGTCGACTCGTATTCACCAAGCACTTCATTGCCGATACCGGAATGTTCGTCGAGACGAATTTTCAAGCGATCAATCGTACGCTTCATATCGTGAAGATTCAGTTCCGGAATACTTTCTGTCTGTTTCAACTTCTGAACGAATGAAGGTCCGAAAAGAAATGCCGCCTCCTTGAGTTCAGTATCAAAATATTCCTTGCGTTCCATGAATGCACTCTTGGATACCGCAAGAATCTGGAGCTCTGCTTCGCACTGCTTGATATCACTAATCACCTCATAACGCTTGCGAGTACTTTCCTGGTTACCAGTAAGCAGTGCTTCACGAGTTACCTCAAGTGTTTGCAAACGCGCTTGAGCATCTTGCTCTTGTGAAAGGAGCGCTTTCAAATCACGCTCAAGGCCTTCCATTTCAAGTGCAGTATCTTTAAGAGTATCGTGCGATACGGCCTGCTGTGGTTGCACCGCCACTACAGGTTTGTTCTCACGAGATTTTAATCGGGCAAGTAACCCTTCGAGTTGTGTGAGTGTATTCTTCGTATCGTCCAAACTTTGAGCAGATCGTAACTGAGTTAGAAAATGTTCAATATCACTTAAGAGCTGTTGATATTCAGTTGGTGCAAATGATACTGCCTTACTTTGTTCTGGAACAACAGCTGCAGCACGAGTAATCATTTGACGATGCGCCTCAAGCATTCCTTCAAGTCGACTGATGCGAGATTCGAGTGCGCGACGTTTGTCACGAATACCGCTCAATGTTTCAGAAAGTTCTGCACGTTCTGATGCTGTCGTATCATGATTCGTCGTAGTTTCTGGAAGTGTCGCAAGAAGTGTCTCTAAACTTTCGTGTTTAGAACGAATCATTTTCTCAGCGTCTGTAATACGTGTGTCTTCTGCACCAAGGACCGCTGTTTCAGTTGCCAGATACTGGACGAGTAACCCTTCGAGCTCTTCACGAATCGCACGACCTTTTTCGATCTTCTCGACTTGTTTGGCAAGGAATTTCAAATGTGGCACGATCTCACGACGAAGTGACTGTACTTCTTTGAGCGTATCCATGGCTTTGCCGAGTTTGCTTTCACTTTCTTTGATACGGTAGTGATAAATCTTGAGACCAAGTGCATCTTCAAGCATCTCACGACGGTCCCTAGGTGATGCACGAAGAATTCCATCAGCCTCACCTTGAGAGATAATGTGATGACTCGATGTCCCAATGTTCACTGAAGAAAGCAACTCAACCATTTGTTTGAGTTTGATCTCTGCACCATTCATTGAGTACTTACTTGTACCATCAGCAAAGAGTTCGCGAGTAAATGTCACACTATCAAACAATAGTGGAGACTTTACGTTACTTTCTGTACCCGCGGGTTGGAATGCAAATACTTTGTCAGTGTTATCAAAAGTAATAGAAACAGCAGCGCGAGAAAGCTTAGGTGAATTTGGACCACCACGAAAGATTAAGTCAGCACCACTCTTTCCGCGCATGCTTTTCATTGACTGTTCACCGAGCACAAAACGAAATGCCTCAACAACATTACTCTTCCCTGAACCATTTGGTCCCACTACAGCAGTTACCGGTGCCGTAAAAGAAAGCGTGCTTTTTTTCGCAAACGATTTAAACCCGGCAATCTCTATGTGCTGCAGACGCATATGTGAACAGTATATCGTAAAAATAAAAAACCTCTCACTAAATGAGAAGTTTTTTATTAGGAATTATTCCCAGCCTTTTGCAACGAGTGCGGCTTGAGCTGCGGCTTGTTGGCCTTCCTGCTTGCTTCTTCCCTTTCCTTCTGCGATTTTTTTATCTCCGAAGAAAATAGCGATAGTAAAGTATTTGTCATGGTCCGGCCCGCTTTCAGAAACTACTTTGTACGAAGGAGTAACCCCAACGCGTTCCTGAGCTTCTTCCTGGATCTGACTCTTCGGATCTTTCCATGATTTCTTTTTGATGATGTCATCAATATGCGGAAGGAGTGTATCAGTAACGAATTTGTTACAACTCTCATAGCCCTGATCAAGATAGAGTGCTCCAACAAATGATTCGTATGTGTTGGCAAGAATTGTCGCTCGGGCTCGTCCCGTGTCTTTGGTCTCCCCTTTCGACAACAACAAGTAATCATTCATATTGATACGCCCCGCGACTTCACCCATGATGATAGCGTTCACAAGCGCACTACGGTATGCCGTAAGTTCACCTTCGTTGTGAGTCGGGTACGCACGGAAAAGATAGTCAGTAACGATAAGTTCGATCACTGCGTCGCCGAGGAATTCAAAACGTTCATTGTGTTCGAGTCCGCTTTTCGGGTTTTCGTTAATATATGAACGGTGAGTAAATGCGCGCTGAAGCAGCGCTTTGTCGGTAAAAGAGATACCAAGCGAGAGTTCAAAAGGAGTAAAATCTTTCATAGTGTTATATAGCTCTGTGCTATAGGATTCAAGTTATAAACTACGAAGCTCTCAAGGAGCCGTAACCTATAAGCTAAAACCTAGTTTGTTTTAGTAATGTGTTCGATCGCTTTTGCGATCAAGGGCAATATATCATCATATACCGTCAGGTCAACCACTTCGTGAAGCTGGAACCATGATGCACGATCAAGACCTCCGCTACCCTTTTCGAGTACGAGTTCTTGGTATTCACTCTTTCCAAGGAAGAAGGTTACTTGTTTGCGCACCTTTCCGATATCTGGTGGGTAGGCCATATATTCGATTTCACCAAGTTTTTCAGACACAACAATATCGAGTCCGATTTCTTCTTTGATTTCACGTACTGCAGCCTCTTCGATACTTTCACCTTCTTCAACACCACCCTTAGAGAGGGTCCAATAACCGAAGACATCATGTACAAGAGCGATATAAATCACTCCATCATGCTTGGCATATACCACCGCTCCTGCTTTGTGTTCAACGGGAATCTTTGAAAGATCTTCTTCGGTCATTGCAGGATTCTGCTTTGCACGAGCTGCACTTACCTGTTCCTTTCCTGGTTCACCGATTTCTTTATACACCGCACCAAGAACACCGTTAACGAACTTACCACTGTTTTCTCCACCGAATGTTTTTGCGAGTTCAATTGATTCATTGATCGCAACCTTTGGAGGAACTTGTTCACGGTCGCCAAACAAAAGTTCCGCAAGTCCCATACGAAGGACATTACGGTCTACATTTGAAATCTTTTCGAGTGGCCACTCTGGAGCAGCCTTTTGGATAATGTCATCAATAACAGTTTGCTTGCGCTGTACTGTTTCTGCGAGTTCGTAGATAAATGCATTATCATTATGACCGGGCGCAAATTCCGCGATGTCTCTGTCAATCACAAGCTTAAGATCCTCAGGTTTACCTGAGAAATCCCATTCGAACAATGATTGAAGAACAATTGACCTCGAGAGGTGCCGGTTTGCCATAATTAATAGTATATATTATTTATCTTGCTTTGCTACCGTTTTAGCTTGTTTTTTCTGGACAGCCTTTACAGGGTCGCCGATTACGCTTTTACCTTTGTACATACCATCAAGACTAGCGCGGTGACGGATGTGCAATGTGCCATCATTGTCCTTACTAAGCGCCGGATCTTTTAGTGCGTGGTGAGAACGGCGGTTTGCCGTGTGCGCACGTGTGTGTCTCATTCGAATTACCATATGGGAAGCATCATACCCTATTTCCCAAAAAAAGCAAAATAAAAAGCCTGTCTCATATAATTGAGGCAGGCTTTACTGTTTCGCTCCTTATCGTTCTTCATAATCACGTTTTTTAAGCAATCCGTCTATATTAGTATTTATAAACTTTTTGACTACTTCTCGCTGAGGATACGATTCATCCCTTTCATGATTTAAAAAGATTTCGTGTAGCAAATGTTGTGCTACCCAAACTAGTTCTCCATTTTTCTCAGAAAGCATTTGCTTTGGTGATCGTGGCCTTCCTTTAAATTTGGTGACAATCACTATCCATTTGGCAAACATTCCTGCTCTGCTATCTTTCGTATTTTCGACCAATACTGGTTCATCAAGAATTTCAAATTCAAGCGGCAATAATCCTGTCTCTTTTTGAATACCTCGATGCGCAACATTATAAGTACTTTCAATACATACTTCAGCATCATCAACGATGTATGCTTTATTGCGAAAATAGGTAGTTAGTAACACATGTCCATGTCTTGGATGAAGAATAATGAATATGTCACTAAATGACTTATCAAGTGCCGTAGAGGAAGGAAAACGTAAATCGATATTTTGGGGGAGTCTTTCAAGGTACTGTGTTAACTCGTGCGAAGTTGACAACATCATTGTCGATTTCACTCTTTGATTCTGGACCATAGTAATTAATTTTCTATCTTTTCAGACAATACCCAAGAAAAAGTATTTTGTCAATAGCTCGCGAAAATCTTTATAAATGGTATAGTTTTTAGATGCAAAACATTGAATATACAAGACATTCCCTTGCCCACCTTCTTGGTGCGGCAGTTACAAAGCTTTATCCTGACGCACAACTCACGCTCGGACCGGCTATTGATACGGGATTCTATTACGATGTTAAATTTGTAACTCCTATTAGTGCAAATGATCTGCCCGTTATCGAAGCAAAAATGCGTGAGATGCTTCCCTCTTGGAAAACAGTTACTCACAAGGAGGTTTCTAAAGAAGAGGCATTAGAATACTTCAAAGGTAATCAATTCAAAGAAGAACTGATCAATGAAATCGCTGCAAAAGGCGAAGCTATTACTCTTTATACCATGGGAGAAGGCGCGAGTGCGTTTACCGACCTGTGCCGCGGCGGACACACTGATGACCTCAGTGTCATAGACACAGAAAGTTTCAAACTCGATCGCGTGGCGGGAGCATACTGGCGCGGAGATGAAAAGAACCCAATGCTTACTCGTGTGTATGGATTAGCATTTGAAACAAAAGCTGAACTTGAAAAATACGAATGGCAACAAGAAGAAGCAAAAAAACGAGACCATCGAAAGCTCGGTAAGGAACTCAAACTCTTCACCACTTCTGACCTTGTTGGTGCCGGTCTCCCCCTCTTCCAACCAAACGGAATGATTGTTCGCAAAGCTATTGAAGACTACCTCTGGGAACTTCACTCAACAAAAGGATACTCACGAGTATGGACTCCTCATATTGCAAAAGAAGCACTGTACGAAACATCCGGTCACGCTGCTAAATTTGGTGACGAGCTCTTCCGAGTACAAGGAAAGGATGAAGCATTTATCATGAAGCCGATGAACTGTCCTCACCACATGCAGATCTTCGCTGATAATCAATTCTCCTACCGAGACATGCCGGTGCGATATTTTGAACCTGCGACTGTGTACCGTGATGAAAAGACTGGTCAACTCGGAGGACTGACTCGCGTACGCTCTATTACGCAAGACGACGGGCACCTCTTCTGCCGTGAATCTCAAATTGGAGACGAGATTAAAACAATCGTTTCTATTATCAAATCATTCTATACAACTATGGGAATGATGGATGGGTACTGGGTACGCCTCTCACTTCGTGGAGATGACACTTCAAAATACCTTGGTAGTGATGAGGTATGGCAGACAGCTGAACAGGCACTTACTACTGTATGTATTGAAGAAAATCTTCCTTACACTCCAGCAAAAGACGAGGCTGCATTCTACGGACCAAAGCTCGACTTCATGTTCAAAGATGCTATTGGACGTGAGTGGCAACTTGCGACAATCCAGTGTGACTTTAATCTTCCAAATCGTTTTGAACTTGAATTTACTAATGAAAAAGGTGAAAAAGAGCGCCCTGTTGTTATTCATCGCGCTATCAGCGGGTCACTTGAACGCTTCATGGGCGTAATGATTGAACACTTCGCCGGAGCATTTCCTACGTGGCTCTCTCCTGTTCAAGTAGCATTGCTTCCAGTGTCAGATGCGCAAGCAGACTATGCAAAAGAAATACAAAACAAACTTATTGCAGCCGGTATTAGAACAAAATGGTTTGCAGACGACAGTCTCGGCAAACGTATCCGGGCTTCAAAGACTGAGAAGATTCCTTACCAAATCGTTATCGGTAATAAAGAAATCGAAAGTAGTACTCTTACCGTAGAAGGTCGCAATGATCTCAAGCTTGAAGGAATTACTGTTGAAGACTTTACCACTCGCATTACTAGTGAAATAAAAGACCGAAAAGATATATAATATAAGTATGGAAACAAATACAACATATAACCTTTTCAACCAGCTTACCCAGGAATCAAAAAGTCTTTGGCGCATCAAAAACACCTACCTTGCTGAAGCAACAAGTGACGAAGAAAAAGCTTTTTGGAATACAATGCTTACGGACAAAGAAAAGCATATCAAAGACCTTAAAGATTTGATTAAAAAGGCTCTCTAATATTCAAGTACTAAAAAACACCACTGTTTAGTGGTGTTTTTTATATATCGAGATTTGCGAGTTTTGCGTTGGACTGAATGAATGATTTGCGAGGAGCAACTTCAGAACCCATCAAGACATCAAAGATATTGTCTGCTTCGATCGCGTCTTCGATCATGATTTGCTTCATCACGCGACGAGCGGGGTCCATGGTGGTTTCCCAAAGCTCATCTGAGTTCATCTCACCGAGACCTTTGTATC
>Ga0247807_10000097_pt1 | contig 73137 bp, 59 predicted proteins | sample UWRJL074202C1_FD_179931 | JGI IMG/M metagenome (GOLD analysis project Ga0247807, IMG submission 179931) | Plant litter microbial communities from Arlington Agricultural Research Station in Wisconsin, United States - UWRJ-L074-202C-1 | ecosystem: Environmental > Terrestrial > Plant litter >...
TTTAAGTAATTTTTAGTTTTGATTGAATCAAAGCTGAAATCTTCTAAAACAAGGATGTTGTTATCCTGTGCTTTGTATGACAACGCAGATTTACGTGCCAGTGATTTTAATTTTTTATTCAATTTGAAACTGTAATCACGTGGCTGAGGACCGAATACACGACCACCACCGTTAAACAACGGAGATTTGATACTACCCGCACGGGCACCACCAGTTCCTTTTTGTTTGTACAATTTGCGGGTTGAACCTGCAATTTCATTACGTTGTTTAGATTTGTGAGTTCCCTGACGTTGGTTAGCCAAATACTGTTTCACATCTAAATAAATCGCATGATCGCTAGGTGTTACACCAAATACCGACTCAGGAAGCTGCACCTTGGCACCTGTCTCTTTTCCTGAAATGTTTACTACATTAATCTCCATCTGCTTACTTATCTAAGATTACGTAAGAACCTTTAGCTCCTGGAATGGAACCACTAACTACAATAAGATTTTGATCAGTATAAACTTTCAAAACTTGTAAGTTCTGAACTTTTACTCTGTCTCCACCCATTCTGCCTGCCATACGCATACCTTTAAATACACGTGCAGGATAAGATGCAGCACCCAATGAACCCGGAGCACGCATTCTGTTGTGCTGACCGTGAGTTTGACCACCAACACCGGCAAATCCATGGCGTTTCACAACACCCTGAAAACCTTTACCTTTTGATGTACCAACAACATCCACAAAATCACCTTCAGCAAAAATGCTAACTGTTACAGTATCGCCTAAACTTAACGATTCTTCAAACGGTTCGAATTCTACTAATTTGCGTTTTGGGGTAGTGTTTGCTTTCGCAAAATGGCCCATAAGAGGTTTGGTAGTGTTTTTCTCTTTAGCTTCACTGAAGCCTAACTGAACTGAAACGTAACCGTCTTTCTCTTCGGTCTTAACCTGTGTAACTACACAAGGCCCAGCTTCGATCACCGTACAAGGAATGTTTCTTCCTTCGGCGTCGAAAATGCTGGTCATTCCTACTTTTTTTCCAATAATACCTGACATTTTCTTTTTTAATTTTTAACACCCATCGAAGCAGTAGGGCTTCGTTCAAGGTGGATACAATCCCCGTTAAGGGAGGGCAAAAATACGAAAGAAATCTTAATTTTCAAACAGTTAGCCTATTATTTTTTCAAATAAATGCCATTATTTTTAGACATATCGGATAAAGTATGGTTAAAGCTAGTTTTTAACCTACTAGCTTGTTACTCAAACTGATCAGTATGATACACAATACAAACAATCCGATCAGCACATAAAGATAATCACGTTCAATCAGAAAGCTAAAAATGGAGAAAACCACACGGGTAACCGGGGTAAAAATCAGCAGCAATGTTCCGAGCTGAATAATGGCCTTACTATCTAACTCACTTACACCCTGAAAGATAGCGGAGATAGAAGAATATTTCGTTTTTAAGGGATCAAACTTATGGTAATCTACGATATCGCTATGATAAACAACCAGGTAAATGACAGCACCCACAAAAACCACCGTCATTGATGCGATGACACCTACACGAAGCAGGGTTCCTAAAATCACCTGAATATCTTTATCTGCTAAGTAATGTTTTCCAGAAGTCTTCATTATAATTTGCCTGCTAATCCGTTATAAATCATTTGAAGTGCCAGAAAAGTAACTACAACCGCAAATACAACTTTAAGTTTATCCGTATTCATCTTCACCAGTAATTTAGAACCCACAGTAGCACCAGTTAGCACTCCCAGTGTTACCGGCATGGCAATTCCCGGATCAATTTGTCCGCGGTGCAAATAAACGATCGCACTCGCTGCCGCAGTTACGCCCATCATAAAATTACTAGTCGTCGTAGAAACCTTAAAAGGCAAGCGCATAATATTATCCATGGCCAGCACTTTCAATGCACCAGAACCTATGCCCAGTAAGCAAGAAATAAAACCCGCCACAAACATCATAAAAAATCCGCCCGCCACATTATGGACGCCATAATTAACAGTCCCATTTGCGGTTGGATAAGATCCGTTAAGTTTAAAAAAGTTAGCCAGCACACCGGAAGAGTTATCATCTGAGTGATCCACTTTTTTACGTACCATCATTGCAGCAGAGAACAAAAGAATCCCGCCAAAAAGTACAGCAATATAATCCGGATTAATATAAACCGTAATCACCGCACCTAATACAGCGCTAACTGTCGTGGCAATTTCCAGAAACATGCCGATCCTGATATTAGTGATACCTTCCTTAACATAGGCCGCAGCAGAGCCAGAAGACGTTGCGATTACAGAAATAATAGAAGCTCCTATTGCATAATGAATATCTACTCCAAGAACAAGTGTAAGGAGCGGTATAATCACAACACCGCCACCCAAACCAGTTAATGAACCAACTAATCCGGCTAAAAAAGCACCCGCCAAAACGATAATTGTAAATAGTAATACCGACATTGGGACAAATATACTATCTACAATCAACACACAATAAAATTAAAATATCATTGTTAAATTAATACAAACAAAAACCTATGAACAAACTATTACTCTTTATTTTTCTGCTGAGTGTATCCATCAGACCAGCTATGGCGCAGGTTAGCGTACCCGCAGATTCTGTAAAAAAGATCCAGGTCATTGACCCAAGTCTAAAAGGACAGTATGAATCACTGCTGTCTAAATCAAAAACATATTATGGATTTAAACTAATCAATCCCGCCAGGTTAAGCTCTTTTTATCAAAGTGTAGCAGACTCTATTAAAAAGGAACGCTCAGGAAGTAAAACGGCCCAGGCAAAAATTATTAAACAGGCTAAAGAAATTGACACTTTAAACAACCAGATTAAAGGCAATGAAAGCGCTATAGCCTCTTCCAATTCAAAGTTAGATGAGATTAACTTTTTAGGTATTGCTTTCAGTAAACCGACTTATAATATGATCGTATGGGCAATCATAATTGTATTGGCCCTTGCGCTTGCATTTGTGATCATTGGCTCGGCTAAAAACATTCACGAAGCAAAATACAGAACTGGTCTTTACGAAGAAGTTTCACAAGAATATCAGTCATTCAAAGTAAAAGCGAATGAGAAAGAAAAGAAGTTAGCCAGGGAATTGCAGGATGAGCGCAATAAGCTGGATGAATTAAAGAACCGCGGAAACTAATCCGCCATCACAGCCTGATCTCCTTCGTGGAAATTACAAGTAAAACAAAAAATGCCTTTGGAAATCCAAAGGCATTTTTTGTAAAAAAAAACTAATTAAACTTTAATCTCAACTTCAACACCGCTAGGTAATTCAAGTTTCATCAAAGCATCAACTGTTTTAGAGTTAGAGCTATAAATATCTAACAAACGTTTGTATGCACATAATTGAAACTGCTCACGTGCTTTTTTGTTCACGTGTGGTGAACGCAAAACAGTGAAGATTTTCTTTTCTGTTGGTAACGGAATTGGTCCGCTAACCACTGCACCCGTAGGTTTTACAGTCTTAACGATTTTCTCAGCAGATTTATCTACTAAGTTGTAATCGTAAGATTTCAATTTAATTCTGATTCTTTGGCTCATCTTATGTTTATTTAAGGCTGCCTGTTAGAGCTATTAATAACAGGCGGCCGGTTTATTTTTATTAATCTGCAGATTTAACTCTACCTTTTGATTTAGCAATTACTTCTTCCTGTACGTTTCTTGGAGCTGGCTCATAGTGATCAAATTCCATAGTAGAAGTTGCACGACCTGAAGTAATAGTACGCAATTGCGTCACATAACCAAACATTTCAGAAAGAGGCACTGTTGCTTTAATTACCTGAGCACCAGCACGTGTATCCATTCCTAAAAGTTGACCACGACGACGGTTCATGTCACCAATTACATCACCCATGTTTTCTTCTGGAGTAAGGATTTCGATTTTCATGATTGGCTCCATCAAAACAGGATTACATTTAGGCAACGCTTCACGATAAGCCATTTTAGCTGCTAATTCAAATGACAAAGCATCTGAATCGACTGCGTGGAATGAACCATCAATCAAACGAACTTTCATGTCTGGTAGTGGATAACCAGCCAATACTCCGTTAGCCATAGATGCAGCAAATCCTTTTTCAACAGAAGGAATAAATTCACGTGGAATAGATCCACCTGAAATTTCGTTTACAAATTGTAAACCACCTTTTTCCCAATCCGCATCAATTGGAGAGATCACAACCTGGATATCCGCAAACTTACCACGTCCACCTGATTGTTTTTTATAAGTCTCTCTGTGTTGAATTGTTCCGTTGATCGCTTCTTTATAAGCAACTTGTGGGGCACCTTGATTAACTTCTACTTTAAACTCACGTTTTAAGCGGTCAATTAAGATATCTAAGTGAAGCTCACCCATACCAGAAATAACAGTTTGACCAGTTTCCTCGTCAGTCTGAACTCTGAATGTTGGATCTTCCTCAGCAAGTTTAGATAATCCCATACCCAATTTATCGATATCAGCTTGAGTTTTAGGCTCAATAGCTAAACCAATAACCGGCTCAGGGAAATTCATCGACTCTAAGATGATCGGGTTTTTCTCTTCACAAAGTGTATCACCTGTTTTAATATCTTTAAAGCCTACAACCGCAGCAATATCACCAGCACCTACATTAGGAATTGGGTTTTGCTTGTTTGCATGCATTTGGAAGATACGGGAGATACGTTCTTTATTTTCAGAACGTGCGTTATAAACGTAAGAACCTGCTTCTAAGTTACCCGAGTAAACACGGATAAAGCAAAGACGGCCTACGAAAGGATCAGTTGCAATTTTAAATGCTAAAGCTGCAAAAGGTTCTGCTTCACTAGGTTTACGCAATACTTCTTCACCTGTATCAGGATGCGTTCCGATTACACCTGCTGAATCCATTGGTGAAGGCAATAATTCCATCACATAGTCAAGCATAGTTTGTACACCTTTATTTTTGAAAGATGAACCACAAACCATTGGTACAATTTTAGCATCTAATACAGCTGCACGTAATGCATCTAAGATTTCACGCTCTGTAATTGAGTTAGGATCTTCGAAGAATTTCTCCATCAAAGTCTCATCGTAATCAGCAACAGATTCCAGTAATTTCTCTCTCCATTCAGCAACCTCATCAAGCATATCTTCAGGAATAGGCACTTCAGTAAAGGTCATCCCTTTATCATGCTCATTCCAGATGATACCACGGTTGTTAATTAAATCAACAACACCAGTAAAACTATCTTCAGCACCAATTGGCAATTGCAATGGAACTGCATTACTGCCTAACATACTTTTAACCTGCGCAACAACTTTCAGGAAATCTGCACCAGAACGGTCCATCTTGTTGACGAAGCCAATACGGGCAACGTTATAGTTGTTAGCCAGACGCCAGTTAGTTTCAGATTGAGGCTCAACACCATCAACCGCAGAAAATAAGAACACCAAACCATCTAATACACGCAGTGAGCGGTTTACCTCTACGGTAAAATCCACGTGACCCGGTGTATCAATGATATTAATATGGTAATCCTGTCCTCTGTATTTCCAGCCAACAGTAGTAGCAGCAGAAGTAATAGTGATACCACGCTCCTGCTCTTGTGCCATCCAGTCCATAGTTGCTGCACCTTCATGCACTTCACCAATTTTATGACTAACACCTGCATAATAAAGGATACGCTCTGTTGTAGTGGTCTTACCCGCATCAATGTGCGCAGCAATACCAATGTTTCTTGTATATCTTAAATCTCTTGACATCTTATGATTTCAATATTAAAAACGGAAATGTGAGAACGCTTTGTTAGCCTCAGCCATTTTATGCGTATCTTCTTTCTTTTTAACAGCAGCACCTTCACCCTTAGCAGCTGAAACGATTTCTCCTGCTAATTTTTCTTTCATGGTTTTTTCACCACGTCTGCGTGCATAAGAAATTAACCATTTCATGCCTAAAGCGATTTTACGGTCTGGACGAACTTCTGTAGGAACCTGGAAGTTAGCACCACCAACACGGCGTGATTTAACCTCTACTGCAGGCATTACATTAGTTAAAGCACGTTTCCATACTTCTAAACCATTCTCACCAGCTTTTTTCTCAGCTAATTCTACTGCATCATAAAAAATAGAGTAAGCGATAGATTTTTTTCCATCGTACATCATATTATTTACAAACCTTGTCACCTGAACATCGTTAAATTTTGGATCAGGAAGGATAATTCTCTTTTTTGGTTTTGACTTTCTCATTTTTGTTCCTCCTAATTATTTCTTTTTACCTTTTGTTGGTGCTGCAGCAGCTTGTCCTGGTTTAGGACGTTTAGTACCATATTTTGAACGACGTTGGTTACGTCCGGCAACTCCTGAAGTATCTAATGCTCCACGGATGATGTGATAACGTACACCTGGTAAATCCTTAACACGGCCACCACGGATCAATACGATAGAGTGTTCCTGTAAATTGTGACCTTCTCCAGGAATATAAGCGTTAACTTCTTTTCCATTGGTCAAACGTACACGCGCTACTTTACGCATTGCTGAGTTTGGTTTTTTAGGGGTAGTGGTATATACACGTGTACATACACCTCTTCGCTGTGGACAACTGTCCAACGCTGGAGACTTACTCTTGAACTCCAGTGCTACTCTACCTTTTCTAACTAATTGTTGAATGGTTGGCATTGTTTTTTGTTTTTTCTATTTATTATTACAAAACTTTACCCCTCAATAAGGGACTGCAAAGGTAGGACAATACATTTTATAAATCAAGGGGTTAACCTAAAAATAATTCAGCAATAACATATTCTGTTTTACACTAAAGGAGAAATCCTTTTCAGCAGCGCTAAGGACTAGCTTATTTATAGAAATCATCCCTGTCTCGCAGCAGGCCAGGGATTAATGAAATGTATCCAGGTAAAGTTTTTCTACCTTTTTCCTGGCCCAGTCTGTTTTCCGGAGAAAGGTTAAACTGGATTTCAAACTAGGATCATTATTAAAACATGCAATTTTAATAAGCACCCCTAATTCAGGCCAGCCATAGTGCCATACCAGTTGCTTAAGTATAAATTCCAGTGTTTTTCCATGTAATGGATTATTAGCTTGTGCTTCTTCAGCCATAAGATTAGAGATCAATACAGCAAAGATAAGAAAGAAAGTTTTAGAATAACTTATAGGATAAAACTATGTCCAAAGACCTATTCATATATAGCTTAATGAGGTCAGTCCCTCCTTAATTATATATTATTCCTTAGGTTTGTGTAAAATGGAATAGATTATTCCTTTAAAAAAACATCCATATGAATTTGAATTTAGGTGATTTTGTACGTTTTGTAGACGAAAATATAGAGGGTTATGTGACCCGTATTATCGATAAAGATATGATCGGTGTGACCGATGCTAATGACTTTGAGATCCCGGTATTAGCTTCTAAAGTTACGTTAGTACATGGTGACATTCCAGAAGATAACGAGGTGGTCTCCAACAGACAAGCTACCGTTGTCCCCGTAGCAGAATTTAAAAAAGAAGGCGTATACCTAGCCTTAGTAGCAGACCAGCATAGTCCTGCAGTTGCACACTTCCACCTGGTGAATGAAAGCTCTTTTCAGCTGTTAGCCAGTATGACTACAGAAAGAGGAGGGAATTATAAAGGTGAATTTGCCGCTATAATTGCGCCAAACACTGCTAAAAAGGTATATTCTGCAAACATGGGTGATATTCAGCTTTGGCCAAAATTCAAGATTGAAGTCTTGTTCTCCACAGCTGCCAATATAGAACCCCTGCCACCGCTTGTATATCATGAAAACATTAAAGGAAAAGACCTTTCAGTATCAAAAGTAGATATCCCCTTACTAAAACAAAAAGGCTGGATGATCAGACTAGATCAGCCAGAACCATTAATAGATGCCGAAAAGTTAAAAGAGAGCTTTTTTAAAGTCCGATAATCAAACGTACGCTCTCTTAAAATTTCTGAATGAAAGAATCAAATATTGATCACTCTGTAAATATAATAAGCCGCTGGACCTATAATTTATTAATTAAATGGGGAGTTCCTGAATATTTTGCAGCCTATGCAAATCTTTTTGCCCTGCTTTTTCTACTGATCGTCCTGGTCTACATTTTGCACCAGGCGATCAGAAGATTATTGCGGATTTTCCTGATCCGCATGAGCAAACGGTCAAATGGAAAATTTTTCCATCATTTGCTGAACAACCGTTTCCCGCATTTCCTTGCTTTAAGCTGCATCCTGTTTATTCTCAAAACAGCCACACCAATCATATTTAGTGACTTTTCTGAGCTCATAAAACCGATTAATATCATTACTGATATCTACATCGTTTTTGTAGTCATCTCTATGGTAATGACAGTAATCAGGGCAACTGGTGATCATTTGCGTACCAAACCAGCTTTCCGTGAAAAACCAGTGGATAGCTATCTGCAAGTAATCCGGATCATCCTGTTTATAGTAGGGGCAGTACTCATTTTCTCCAATCTCACCGGCAAGTCCCCCATTGCATTTTTCACTGCCATGGGTGCGATATCAGCCGTACTCCTATTAATGTTTAAAGACACCATTATGGGCTTTGTTGCCAGCATTCAAGTTACTGCAAATGATATGGTACGTATTGGCGACTGGATTACCATGCCAAAATACGGTGCAGACGGAGACGTTACAGAAATTAACCTGACTACTGTAAAAGTCCAGAATTTTGATAAAACGATTACGACCATTCCAACCTATTCCCTGATCTCAGAATCTTTTCAAAACTGGAGGGGTATGAGCGAAACCGGCGGACGGAGAATTAAAAGAGCCATTCACATCAAGCAATCTACCATTAGGTTCATCACTAATGAGGAAGCAGAAGAGTTTAAGAAAATACAAGCATTAACCAGTTATATTGACCATCGCGAAAAAGACATTGAAAAAAGCAATACTCGTTTAGGCATCGATAAAACACTGCTTATCAACGGCAGAAACCTGACCAATGCCGGTTTGTTTAGAAAATACATTGATAACTATCTCACCAGCCATTCTGGTACACATAAAAAAATGACCATGATGGTCAGACAGTTAGCTCCCACGGCCAATGGTCTGCCTTTAGAGATCTATGCATTTACCAGCACCACCAAATGGGTAGACTATGAACACATTATGGCAGACATCTTTGACCATCTCATCGCATCCGCACCATTTTTTGATCTGCAGATCTACGAAACCGAAGCTTCAGGAGATAGTAAGACTATTCGCTTTACTGAACCCGTATACCTGAGTCATAAAGCTGATTAAACAAAAAAATCCCTGTGTTTGCAAGACCTCAAATAGCTTTAACTTTTGGGGAATGCAAGCACAGGGATTTTTATAAATAGATATCTCTTTATTTATACAGCCTACTTAGACCAGGTATTATTAGCCGGATTTATATCTGGTAAAACCTTCTCCGGGTCCAGTTCTGCCGAAACCACTTCTTCAGTAGCTGGATAATCAATAGTCCAGCTTTTGTTCCTCATCCAAACATCAACAGGAATCTTGATCATATCAGTTTTACCACTTGCAGTTTTAATTTGCAAGATGATTGGCATAGGCATTTTCTCTAAATTAGACACCACAATCTGGTATCCTGTAATTGCCCCACCCGTTTTTGAAGGCGTAACACTAGTAATTGCCTGATCCATTTTCCAGTTTTCCAGGAACCATCCTTTCCAGAACCACGAAAGATCCTCCCCTGCACCATTCTCCATCGAGCGGAAAAAGTCATAAGGTGTTGGATGCTTAAATGCCCAATGTTTGATATAATTTTTAAATGCATAATCAAACCTATCTTCTCCTAAAATCTGCTGGCGTAAAAGATCAAGTCCCCATCCTGGTTTAGCATACAAGTTAATCCCGATATTCTGTTCTACCATGGCATCAGGAGTTAACATGATAAATTCTTTATTAGGATCCGAAACAAACTTAGCAGCAGCCTGCAGGTTTGTTTTTTTCCCTTTAAACTCTCCATTATTAAAGGCATCAGTAGATAAACCATTAATAAAAGTATTAAAACCTTCATCCATCCAGCCAAACTTACGTTCGTTACTTCCAACGATCATCGGGAACCAGGTATGGCCAAATTCATGATCAATTACTCCCCAGACACTTGCTTTTTTAGCTTTCCAGCCACAAAATACAATCCCCGGATATTCCATACCACTAATATTAGAAGCAATATTAACCGCCATTGGATAAGGATATTCAAACCATTTACCAGAATAATGTTCAATACTAGCTTTAACAAACTCTACTCCTCTTCCATACGCATCAGCGCCGTTACTTTCTACCGGTTGTGCAGAAACAGCTAGTGATTTTTTACCACTCGGTAAATTAATCTTCGCCGCATCCAGAACAAAAGATTTAGAAGAAGCCCAAGCTACATCCCTGGTATTTTCCATTCTGAATTTCCAGGTAAGTTTATCTTTAGCAGGACGGGATTTAGGGTCCAAAACCTCTTCTGCAGTACGGATAGCCACCGTTTTATCACTTTGCTTAGCTGCATTCCAGCGTTTCAGCTGCTCTGGAGTAAATACATCCTGTGGATTTAGCAATTCTCCAGACCCCATTAAAATATGATCAGCAGGCGCCGTTACAGAAAAATTCACATCGCCATACTCGCAATAAAATTCACTCGCCCCCCAATAAGGCAAGGTATTCCATCCAATCACATCATCATAAACACATAATCTTGGGAACCATTGGGCAATCGTATAGATCTCTCCATTTTTAGTTGCCAGGTGTCCCATCCTATCAGACCCATTAATTGGAATTGCAAAAGAGAAATCCATTTTAATCGTGATTAAATCTCCATTAGCAGCCATAGGATCTTCTAAACGGATTTGCATACGCGTATCTTCAGTAATCGAAGTAAACTTAAGGGCTTTAGATTTTTTAGAAACAGCAAGTCCTGTAATCGTATATCCACCATTTACCTTCTCGCCCCTGGCACCATAACGGCTTCCAGCTTTAATCAGTTTGCCACCTCTTGAATTTTGATCAAACAAGTTTTGATCCAGTTGCAGCCACAAATAGGGTAACTGATCCGGACTATTATTTTTATACGTTATGGTCACTGTACCACTAACCGTATTGGTCTTATCATCTAAATTGGCTGAGATATTATAATCCGCGCGGTTCTGCCAATATTTTGGCCCCGGATAACCACTCGCAGAACGGTATTCATTTCCATTTTGAGTGTAAAACAGCGGGCTAAAAGCCAAATGCGGATCATAATTAGTGGTTGCTGCCGGCTGCTGTGCCTGGCTGCTAAGGCTAAATGCAAAAAACACTGCAAAAAGGAGTGTTTTATGGATAAACTGGTTATTCATTATGTTTAGGTTATAAGTTCTGCGTTTAGTTTTTTGGGGTCAGTTTTTGCATTGGAGGCAATTTACGCTGATCCGCGGGCAATTTTAACCAAGACTGATAAGCTTGCGCGATATAAAAATCATAATTAAAAGGATCATCACTTTTAACACGTGCAACAGTAGGCCGGTAATACGCAATAAAATCTTTCAGCTCCTGTCCCGTTATTTTAATCAGATCAGCTACATGCTCTTCATTAAAATACTGATTAATCTCAGTTTCATAAGCATCCTTTTCATCTAAAGCCTTTACTTTAGCCCTTTCTCTTCTTTCTTTACCGCCACCAAAAGCAAATCCTACTCCACCAGCGCGGCCAACATTTCCTTTCGGAGCAATTCCAGCTACACGTTTAAACGGTTTTGCATTAGGATCCTTTAAATTTAAGTCTTTAGAAAGCCTGGCACTCTGTATGTTCACCTGTTTTAGGTTCGTAGAAAGCGAAGGAAGATAAACCGTTTTACCCTGTAAATTAGTCAGGTAAAGTGTATCCACATGATAACCCGGCAAAGAAAATTCTAATAAATCCCCTTTATTTGCCGTAATCGTAAATTGACCGGCCGCCGTAGTTTGCGTTATTTTCTGGTTATTTAGATTTTTCACCGTCACCTTTTGAAGCGGGAAACTCTTGTTATCATAATCATAAACACCACCGCTAACCCCGGTTTGTGCAAGTGTAAACAGAGGCATTGTTAATAACAATACTATAATTAACCTTTTAAGCATTTTCAAATATAATTTAGTTTAATACGTTGTATACCATTTTAACAAAAATTAACAATCAATAGTTTAACTATTTCAACAAATTACTGTAACATTCTTCGTCAAAACTGATTAACACTGCTTTACCATTTTGTTCCACCACAGGGCGTTTTATCGCACTCGTGTTGTTAATTAATAGGGCAACGGCCGATTTCTGGTCAATAATTTCAGCTTGCTGTTCAGGAGAAATCTTTTTCCAGGTAGTTCCCTTTTTATTCAATACCTTCTCCCAGCCAAATACAGCGCACCACTCATTTAACTTTTCTGCTGTAATACCCTGTTTTTTAAAATCATGAAATTCATAGCTCATCCCATGAGCTGTTAACCAAGTCCTGGCCTTTTTCACTGTATTGCAATTTGGGATTCCGTAAACGATCATCTGTTCCTTATTATAAAGGCGTAAATCTATACATATTTACTTATTCATCACATTTTTTAAAGTGTTCATCACATTTTCTCCGGGCACAAAAAAACCATTTGTACTATTGCAGCAGAATTAGAGATAAAAAAAAATACAACATGACTATAAATACCAAAGATTTACATAAGATAGAATTTTTAACCGTCAGTATTTTATATGGACTATCACTGCTTATGCTGATTGCAGGCGGTTCAAATGAAAACAGCTATCAACCCTATAAATTCAAAGAGTTAGGTATAAGTTACAGTTATCTTTCTAACTATTTTATTCCGGAACTATTTCAATATTCCATGCAATATTTCAGTTTCCTGGTACTCAATTTTTGCTGTCTGCCGGCACTAATACAGAAAAAAAACATCGGCCTTCATCTTTCCATCATCTCCATTATATATATACTTTGCGGATTAGTGATCAGCATCAGCAATACCTATATCCAGGCAGACAAGCTTTTGGATTACAATAATATTGTTCAAGCCTATAATCATATATTTTTTGACGGTTTCACACGCGCCGCAAGTATTCTGGCCCTAATCAGTATTTACTACTTGCTAAAAACCACCTTTAACCATCTCTTAAACAACAAAGAAAAAGACAGCAATAGCCAGATGAAATTAGAGCTAGCCCTGGGCGCAGCATTATGGTTTGTAGGTATCGTGATACTCAGTGCAATAGGAAATGGGATATGGGCAATCATTTGCTGGACACTGATCATCATTCCCTGCATCTTATTAACAATTTATTCTATCTATTTTTTAATTCCCACACTGATTAGTCAGCATAAGTCATTCTGGATTTACCTGGTTAAAATACTCCTGATTAGTATCCTGATCACCCTACTTTTAGGTTTAATCATCTTAATCATTGGACAAAACGGCAATATGTTTGGAGTTATTGCTGCTTTTCATATCCCTGCACAGCTATTTATTGGCCTCCCTCTAGCCTGGTATATTTATAAAGCAAGAAATTCTACAGCCGAACAAATCACTTCATTAAAAATGGAGCTGGGTAAATCCGATGCAAATCTTGGTTTTCTAAAATCACAAATCAACCCTCACTTTCTTTTTAATGCCCTAAACACACTATATGGAACTGCTTTACAAGAAAATGCAGAACGAACAGGAGAAGGTATCCAAAAGCTAGGTGACATGATGCGGTTTATGTTACAGGAAAACATGCAGGACAAAATCTCGTTAAGCCGGGACATAGATTACTTAAACAATTACATCGCCCTGCAAAAGCTTAGAACATCTGTTTCAGTTGACATCGTGATTCATACAGAAATAGAAGAACAGCTAAGCACGCTAGAGATCACCCCCATGCTGCTCATTCCTTTTGTAGAAAATGCTTTTAAGCATGGAATTAGTTTGCAATCCCCTTCCCATATCAAGATCACTTTACAAACTAAAGGAAAAACGCTTTACTTTGACGTCCACAACAGCATTCACATCAAGCCAGACGGTGATCCGGAAAAATTAAACAGCGGTATTGGCCTGGAAAATGTAAAGCAGCGCCTCCACCTTTTATACCCTAAAAGACATGAATTGATTATCAGGGAAAGTGCAAAAGAGTTTTTCGTACATTTAACCCTGAACTTAGATTAAAAAATGATTGCTATAGCCATAGACGATGAGCCAATCGCACTAGACATTGTAAAATCCCACGCCGCCAAGGTTTCCTTCCTCCACCTTGAGGCTGTATTTACCAATGCCTTCGAAGCAATTGCCTATCTCCAGAAAAACCCGGTAGATTTGATGTTTTTAGATATAAAAATGCCGGATATCAGTGGAATCGATTTTCTGAACAGCTTAACTAATCCACCACTGGTGATTTTCACCACCGCCTATGCAGAACACGCCGTCAAAGGATTTGAGCTCAATGCAATGGATTACCTGCTTAAACCCTTTTCATTACCAAGGTTCTTAAAAGCTTGTAATAAAGCACAAGAGTTACATAGCTTGCGTCAAAACACACAGGTAGCTGCCACACAGACCTTATTTATTAAAGATGGATATACACAAATCAAAATATCTGCCGATGACATTGTTTTTGCAGAAGCCGCAGGAAATTACACTCAAATTCATTTAAAAGATCAGACCTCCTTAAGCACAAGAATGCCAATTGGCGAAATGCTCAGCTTATTACCTGCGCAAAAATTTATCAGAGTCCACAGGGCCTTCCTGGTTTCAAAAAATGCAGTCACTAAATTTGACAGGAACCAAATCTGGATTGGCGATAAAAGTATCCCCATTGGCCCTACCTATGCACAATGCATTCAAGATTTTTAAAAAAAACATTAAATCTCTGCTTAAATATTCTTCAACTAATATTTATCACTATTATTGCTTTCTATTAATAAAATCCGGATTAGTTTAAATTAATCATTAAGCAATTTCAGTTATATATGTTCAAGTTTACTTTTAAACAGCAGGTTTTAACCGGTTTTGGTATTTCCTTATTATTCGTTTTAATATCGGCCCTTACCTCGTATCTCAGCATTCAATCCATGGCTAAAGACTCTTCCTGGGAAAGCCATACCTATGAAGTGATAGATCATGCACAAAGTCTGGAAGAGAAATTATTAAACGCAGAAACTGGATTGCGTGGGTTCATTCTTACACAGCGGCCAAAATATCTTGATCCATATAGCAAAAATGCAAATAAGATCCTTCCGGCAATAAAAGATCTCCAGCGGCTCACCAAAGATAACATGCCACAACAAGAAAGATTGGATTCTCTTGAGTTTTATGCCAATCAGAAACTACGTGACATGCAAGAGATCATACAGTCAAATAGTTTAGGCGGACAACCAGCTTCCATTAAAAAAGTACTCACAGATAAAGGAAAGTTATTTAAAGATAACTTCATAAGGGTCAACAATAATATCATTCAATCAGAAAACGAGCTGCTAAAAATCAGAAAAGCAAAAAGAATAGAAAGCGGAACAAGATCAAAAGTAATTGTTTTGGCAAGTTCATTAATTATTTTAGCACTCGTACTCTACCTGTTCAGCTTTATTAAAAGAACCTTTGATGAACAGCGCTTAACAGAGATTAAGATTCGTGAAAACAACGATCAGCTGGAACAGCTTTCTTCAGAAAATGAGCAAAAGAACTGGATGCTCTCTGGCGCCTCTGTCATTAATGAATCTTTACGCGGAGAACAGGAAATAGAAGAATTGTGCACCCATGTGGTTACAGATCTGTGCAACTATCTTCATGCAGCTATTGGCGCATTATACCTGTTTAACCCAAAAAGCCAGAAATTAAGCCTGGCCGGGAGTTATGCCTTTAACCACAAAAAAGGCAAAGCAGCCACCTTTATGCTCGGTGAAGGATTAGTTGGCCAGGTTGCTTTAGAGAAGCGTACCATACAGTTAAATGACCTACCTGCAGATTATATAAAAATCAACTCTGGTTTAGGCGGTACGGTCCCAAATACGTTAATTGTATTGCCAGTTTCATTTGAGCAGGAGATCATTGCAGTCATAGAGCTTGGACTAAGAGAAGCCCCTTCTGCTAATGTGCTTGATTTCTTAGAACGCATCTCAGTTAACATTGGGATTGGAATTAACAGTACAAGAGCCAGGGCACAGCTACGTGATTTGTTCATGCAAACCCAGCAACAGGCAGAAGAATTAGAAAGCCAGCAAGAAGAATTACGTACCACCAATGAAGAGCTTCTCCATAAGTCGGAAGAACTGATGGCCTCAGAAGAAGAATTGCGTGTACAGCAAGAAGAACTGCGTCAGACCAATTCTGAGCTCGAAGAAAAAGCCAGCCAGCTCGAAGAACGCAATCTGTCTATTAATGAAGCCAGGGAAGCAATTGGGTTAAAAGCCGAAGAATTAGAGATTTCCAGTAAATATAAATCAGAATTTCTGGCTAATATGAGCCATGAGTTACGTACCCCTTTAAATAGTATACTTATTTTAGCCAGGATCTTAAAAGAAAACAGGCCCGAAAACTTAAATGAAGAACAACTAAAATACGCAGGTGTAATACACAATGCAGGAAGTGACCTGCTTACCTTAATTAACGATATCCTGGACCTGTCAAAAATAGAATCCGGAAAAATAGACCTGGATATCGAACCAGTGCGCCCGCAAGAAATAAAGCAAAACATGGAATCCCTTTTTTCAGAGATTGCCAAGAGTAAAAAAATCAGCTTTATCACCTCCCTTGGAGCAGATCTGCCAGAAAAAATCAGGACAGACCTGTCCAGGATTGAACAAATCACTAAAAACCTATTGTCCAATGCCTTCAAATTTACCCCAGAACATGGAGAGATCAAATTAGAGATCAATACAGCGGGTAGCCAGATCAGGTTCTATTCGGACCAGCTTAAAAACACCACAGAACAGGTGATTTCTTTTAGTGTAAAAGATTCTGGAATTGGAATCCCTGCAGACAAGCAAAAATTGATATTTGAAGCATTTAAACAAGCCGATGGCACAACCAGCAGAAAATATGGAGGTACAGGACTAGGGCTATCCATCAGTAAAGAACTAGCCAATATTCTGGGCGGTGAGATCCAGGTAGAAAGCGAACCAAACGTGGGTAGTTGTTTTACCTTATACGTTCCTGCAGTATTGCTATCTGAGGAAATAAACGAACAAGTGACCACTCCGCATCCGGTTGTTGTGCCTTTAATTCCTTCACCAAAACTTGTTCCCGTCCATAAAGATGGAAAACAAACACTGCTCATCATCGAAGATGACCTGGTATTTGCTGATGTGCTTAAAGACTATGCCACAGAAAAAGGGTTTGAAACCATATTGGCACATAGCGGTGATACAGGACTGGAAACAGCCATATCTGCTTTACCAGATGCAATTATCCTGGATATCATGTTACCAGTAATGGATGGCTGGAGTATACTCAAACAACTAAAGGCAAATCCACTCACTAAACATATTCCGGTTCATATGATGTCGGCTGGTGAAGTTAAAGGAGAAAAAGCCTTACAAGAAGGAGCGATTGGATTTTTGAAAAAACCAATTGAAAAAGACGATCTTGACCTGGCATTTTCTACCTTAAACTCAGGAAATATTTCTTATAATTTCCAAACCGTCCTGGTTATAGAAGACCATGAACTGCAAAGTTTTGCCGTAAAAGAGCAACTGGTCGCTAAAGGAATAGAGGTTGCCCAGGCATTTACAGGAAAAGAGGCATTAGAAATGATCGCATTACGCAGTTTCGACTGCATTATTCTTGATCTGAACTTACCCGATTTTTCCGGTTTTGACCTGCTCGATCAGATTAAAACCCAGGAGAAATTTATCCATGTACCGGTAATTATCAATACCGCAATGGAACTTGACCAGGATAAGATTGCCCATATCATGAAATATTCAGAAGCCATGGTATTAAAATCTAACAAGTCTAATGACAGGCTAATTGATGAAGTAAGCCTTTTCATGAATAAATTAAAAAAACAAGAAGAGTTCCAAAAAACTCCGGCAGGCAGCAACACGGTCAAAACTGTATCTACCATAGAAAAAGTATTAAAAGATAAAACGATCCTGATTACAGATGATGACATGAGAAATATCTTTGCCTTATCCAGTGCGCTGCAGGTATACGATATCAAAATAGTGATTGCCACCAATGGTAAAGAAGCCATCCAGAGATTAGAAGAAACAGCAGTCATTGATTTGGTATTGATGGACATCATGATGCCAGAAATGGATGGCTACGAAGCCATGAAGATCATCCGCCAGAATAAAGTCTACAAAAAACTGCCAATTATTGCACTCACGGCAAAAGCAATGAAAAATGACCGGGAGAAATGTATTGAAGCAGGCGCGAATGATTACATCGCAAAGCCTGTTGATATCGATCAGTTATTATCAATGCTTAGAGTTTGGCTAAGTTAATATGAAATCTTTACCAGAAAATACAGAAGAGGTAATCAGCCATGAACAGCTAATGAACTTAACCAGTTTCATTAAAAACATTCATGGGTTTGATTTTAGCAATTATTCTCCTGCTTCACTTAAAAGAAGAGTAACAAGAATCATGCAGCTGCAAAAACTAAGTCTGTTTGATTTACGTACATTACTGACAAACGACCTGGATTATTTTGAATCTTTTTTAATTGAGATTACTGTAAATGTAACAGAAATGTTCAGGGACCCTGCTTTTTATAAATCAGTTGCTGAGCAAATCATACCCTATTTGCGGTCTTATCAAAGAATAAAGGTATGGAATGCCGGATGTTCAACCGGAGAAGAATTATATTCATTTGCCATATTGTTTGCCGAAGAGCAACTTTATGACAGAAGCTTCTTCTATGGAACAGATATCAATTCAGACGTATTGGAATTTGCTAAAAATGGGATTTATGATTTGCAGAAAATGAAGCAGTATTCAGAAAATTATCAAAAAACAGGCGCATTGCATACCTTATCCGAATATTATACCGCAAGATATGATGCGGCCTCAATTAACCGTTCCCTCAAAAAAAATGTCCTTTTCTCTGCACATAACCTGGCTTCCGATGGTGTATTTAATGAGTTTCAGTTAATATCCTGCCGAAATGTGCTAATATATTTCAATACAACGTTACAAAAAAAGGTAATTGAATTGTTTTATAATAGTTTGGCTAACTTTGGATTTTTATGCCTTGGGTCTAAAGAAACATTAAGGAGTGAAGAGATAGGCCGCTTTAAGGTCATAGATAAAAAAAATAATATATACCAAAAAATAGCATAGGCTTATCTTCAAGAAGGCCAATATAAGCATGGAAAAGATTAACATCCTCATCGTTGACGACAGACCCGAAAATATTATCGCATTAGAAGCTTTATTAGAACGAGACGATGTAAACTTAATTTCTACTACTTTACCTAATGAAGCCTTGCGGCTGGCTTGGGAAATGGATATTGCCATTGCACTGGTCGATGTTCAAATGCCAGAAATGGATGGTTTTGAACTCGTAGAGATCTTAAAGAGCAATCCGAGGACCAGAGACATACTTGTCATTTTTGTAACCGCAATATCTACCGACACAAAATATGCCGTCAGGGGATTAAATGCAGGTGCTGTTGACTATTTATATAAGCCGCTTAACCCTTTTGTAACCTCTGCGAAAGTTGATTCTTTTATACAGTTTGTCCGTACACAACGTGATATTATTCAAAAGAACAAAGAACTTGAATCTTATCAAAAAGAATTAATCAAGGCAAAAGAACTTGCAGAGCAGGGCCAAAAAATTAAAGAAAACTTTCTGGCAAATATGAGTCACGAGATCCGTACGCCTATTAACGGGATCATTGGCCTGGCAAACTTACTGGAAAAAACAGAATTAAATCCCGAACAAAGAGAAATGATAGCGCTGCTGGAAATCTCTTCCAATTCACTGCTCGGTGTAATCAATGATATTTTAGACTTATCAAAAATTGAAGCCGGTAAGTTTAAGATCAACAGAGCTTCTACAGACATCATCATGACTTGTCATGCAGTGATTAACTTGCTTAGGATTCGTGCAAAAGAAAAGAACTTAGATTTAATCACCGAATTTGACCCTGATATCCCAAAAAATATATTTGCTGATTCCTTAAGATTAAATCAAATCCTGATGAACCTGATTGGGAATGCGATCAAGTTTACCAATGAGGGCAGTGTTACTTTAAAAGTAGAAATCATTGACCGCAAAGGAAACAATGTACAAATGATGTTTTCAGTAACAGACACTGGTATAGGAATTGCAGCAAATAAGATTGACAAAATATTTGACACCTTTGAACAAGCCGATGACAACACCACGCTAAACTTTGGGGGTACCGGCCTTGGTTTATCTATTGTAAAAAACCTCGCATATCTAAAAGGCGGGGAGCTTACTGTTAAAAGCGTACAATCTCAGGGGAGCACCTTTTGCTTTAGCAACTGGTACGAAGTCATGCCTGATTCGGCAAAAACCGGATCAAAGATCTCACCAAAACTACTTCCGTTTGAAAATGTTAAAATATTAGTTGCCGAAGATAACCCAATCAATAAATTCCTGATTGTTAAAATACTGAAAGGGTGGAATATTATCGCAGATGTAGTAGAAAATGGGAAAGAAGCCTTAGATAAGTTAAAGGATAATGATTATGATCTGATCCTTATGGATACGTTTATGCCTGTGATGAATGGATTAGAGGCAACAAAACTGATCAGGGAAAACTTTGTAGATGGCAAAAAAGATATCCCTGTGATTACATTCTCTGCCGCTGTGATGGAAAATGATAAAAAAGCGGCAATAGATGCCGGAGCTAATGACGTACTAAGCAAGCCCTTTGAGCTAGGCATATTGCATCAGAAAATCACTCAGTTTACCCAAAAATAAATAATCAGCAATGACTATTTGTTAAAAGCAGTCATTGTTTGCGCTGGTCCGATAGTTACAAAACTCTGGATCAGGGCAACACTTTTATCAATTAATGCAGGCAGTTCTGGCTGTTCCTCTTTATCAAATGTACCAAGCACGTAATCAATCTGCCTGCCCTTAGCAAAATTATCACTGATCCCAAAGCGAAGGCGCGGATAGGCTTGTCCACCGCAGAGTTCTTCAATACTCTTTAAACCATTGTGTCCTGCACTACTTCCCTGCAGTTTTAAACGAAGTTTGCCCAGGGGCAAAGCAAGGTCATCTACAATCACCAATACGTTTTCTATAGGGATATTCAACTGCTGCATATAATAATTAACCGCTTTCCCGCTTAGGTTCATAAAGGTAGTGGGTTTAATGACATGAAGTTTTCTTCCCTTCCAGGAAACTTCTGCATAATAGGCAAGCCGTACATTAGAAAATGATCCACCCAACTCTTTTACCAGTTCATCGGCAATATTAAAACCAATGTTATGCCTTGTATTCACATATTCTGGCCCAATATTTCCCAGACCAACTATCAAATATTTCATGTCTTCTGTTAATTTTATTACTGCAATTTATAATGCTGCCGCAGGTATCAGCCGCAAATATAATAGTTTCTGCTAAAATGAATACGCAAAGGGCCGGGCAAAAAAAAACAGTACTGATCATAAAAATCAGTACTGTTTTTAAAAATTTCTGATAGAATCAGATTATTTTTTACCAGCTTGTTGCTCAGCTTGTTTTAATGCTCTAGACATTCCAACAGAAACAATTGTATCTTCAGGGATGTTAGTTACTGTATAAGCACCTTTTTCAAGGTCACGTACACGGAACAAGTTACCAACTTCAAGTTTAGTGATGCTTACTTCAACAACTTGTGGCATATCTTTAGGTAAAGATTTAACACGAAGTTTACGTAATTTCTGAACTAATTTACCACCCATTTTAACACCTGGAGAAGTTCCGTCTAATTTAACAGGAATTTCCATAACGATTTCTTTGTCATCAAATAACTGAAGAAAATCTACGTGTAATAACACGTCTGTTAATGGGTGAAATTGTAACTCTTTTATGATTGCTCTGGTTTTAGTACCATTGATATCAATTTCTAAAAAGTTAGCTTCTGGCGTATAAATAGCGTCCTTTAATTCGGTTATAACAACAGCAAAATGTGCTTGTTCTTTACCACCATACAATACTGCAGGAACTTTACCTTCATAGCGAAGCTCTTTAGCATCGCGTTTCCCTACGTTCTCTCTTGGAGAACCGCTAATTGCGATTATTTTCATAATTTATTTATTGATTTTTAATTGTCATGAAGCTTTCGTGATCTGAATTAATCACTCAGGTTTCATAATATTTATTTATTGATTTTTAATTGCTATGAAGCTTTCGTGATCTGAATTGATCTCTCAGGTTTCATAATTTATTTATTGATTTTTAATTGTCATGAAGCTTTCGTGATCTGAATTAATCACTCAGGTTTCATAATATTTATTTATTGATTTTTAATTGTCATGAAGCTTTCGTGATCTGAATTAATCTCTCAGGTTTCATAATTTCTTTATTTATTAATCTACTTTAAAAAGGTCACTAATAGACCCATGCTCATTTACATTCGCAATCGCCTTTGCAAACAAATCTGCTGTACTTAAAACCTTAATTCTATCACTCTCTTGTTTAAGTGGAATAGAATCCGTTACGATCAGTTCAGTAAGCATTGAATTTTCAATCGTTTCATATGCTTTACCTGATAAAACAGGATGCGTACAAACCGCTCTCACACTTCTTGCTCCTTTTTCCATGATCAATGCCGCTGCTTTAGCCAAAGTACCGGCCGTATCACAAATATCATCGATCAATACAATATCCATATCCGTTACATCACCAATAATAGACATCGATTCTATTTCATTGGCACGTTTACGGCGTTTATCACAAATGACCACCTCTGCATTAAAGAACTTTGCAAAAGTACGTGCCCGGTACGACCCGCCCATATCAGGAGAAGCAATAGTCAGATTTTTTAATCCTAAACTCTTGATATAAGGAACAAAGATTACTGAACCATCCAGGTGATCAACAGGAATATCGAAAAACCCCTGTATCTGGGCAGCATGAAGATCCATGGTCATGATCCGGTGGATACCAGCAGATTTCAATAAATTAGCGACCAGTTTTGCACCTATCGCCTGGCGCGGCTTATCTTTTCTATCCTGTCTGGCCAAACCATAATAAGGAACAATTGCAGTGATATAATGCGCAGAAGCACGCTTCGCAGCATCAATCATTAACAACAATTCCATTAAATTATCTGAAGGCTGGTAGGTAGATTGAATAATGAAAACATCACATCCTCTTACTGATTCTTCGTAAGCTGGCTGAAACTCACCGTCGCTAAATCTGCTTAAGGATACGCTACCAAGTGGTCTGCCGTAACTTTCGGCAATTTTATGTGCTAATGCTTTAGTACCGCTTCCGGCAAAAAGTTTAACGGGGTTAAATTGCAATGGCATGATTAGACGGGTATCAATGCTGGTTTAAGAAAAAATCGGATTGCGGGGTTTAATCACAATCCGAAGATATTTAGTTGCCCGACCAGGATTCGAACCTAGACAAACGGTACCAAAAACCGTTGTACTACCTTTATACTATCGGGCAATCTTCCTTCAAATTAACTTGTGGTTCCTTTGAATTGGGAATGCAAATCTACGCAGATTTTTCATAATTGCAAATCCTCTGCAAAAAAAAATGAAAATAATTCTAAAAACAGCTTTAAGCGCTAATTAAAGCCTTAATTTTTGTTAAAGAAGAATCTTGTTTGTGTTAATATCAATCTATTTGATTATTTTCGGCTGCATTTTTATAAGCTTTTAATTATATATACAACAAAATGAAGTATTCAAAAATTAATAATATTACAGGGTGGCTGTGCTTTCTGGTCGCTGCTACCACCTATATCCTCACCTTAGAGCCCTCAGCTAGTTTTTGGGATTGTGGTGAATTTATAGCCTCGGCCTTTAAAATGCAGGTCGTGCATCAGCCTGGGGCACCCTTATTTTTGATGATACAGCGCTTCTTTTCTATGTTCGCCTTTGGCGATGTTCAAAAAATAGCCTACTTCATGAATGTTGGTTCTGCACTTGCAAGTGCGGCAACTATATTATTTCTTTTCTGGACCATCACTGCATTAGCGAGAAAAATGGTAGTTAAAACCACCGAAGATCTGACTACTGGTGACCTGGTAACCATTATGGGTGCCGGTGTAGTCGGTGCGCTTGCTTATACCTTCTCTGACAGTTTCTGGTTCTCCGCTGTAGAATCCGAAGTATATGCACTTTCTTCATTATTTACCGCTATCGTATTTTGGGGTATCCTGAAATGGGAAGCAAATGCTGATGAACCCCGCGCAGACCGCTGGTTGTTGTTCATCGCTTATATTATGGGATTATCTATTGGTATTCACTTATTGAACTTACTAACTATCCCTGCCATCGCTTTTGTCTATTACTTCAAAAAAACACCTAAACCAACTAACATTGGTGTAATCAAAACTTTAATTGTCGGCATTCTTATTCTTGCTTTTGTACAATACGGAATTATCCAGTATGTAGTTTCTTTCGGTGCTTACTTTGATCTTTTCTTTGTAAACACATTGGGTATGGGATTTGGATCTGGTGTAGTTTGTTTTGCTATCCTGTTAATTGCTGGCTTTGTTTGGGGTATCCGTTACTCCATTAAGCATCAGAATAAATTTTTAAACCTTGCTTTACTTTCTACCGTACTCATTGTTTTTGGCTATTGCTCATTTGCAGCGATCATTATCAGGGCCAAAGCAAACCCAAATCTGAACAACAGTAATCCAGATAACGCATTCTCTTTCTTAAGTTACCTAAACAGGGAGCAATACGGTGACAGGCCTTTATTATTTGGACCTAACTACAATTCAGAAAAAGTAAGTCTTAAAGAAGGAAAGAACATTTACAGAAAGGGAGCTGACAAATACGAAGTTGCCGGTAAAAAAACTGATTACGAATACGATAGAACTACTGTATTTCCAAGAATGTACAGTGATGACCAAAGACATGTATCAGAATACAAAAGCCTGATGGGATTTGATGACAATCATTTTCCGGGATTATTTGACAACGTGAAATACCTGTTCAATTTTCAGATTGGCAATATGTACATGCGCTATTTCATGTGGAACTTTGTAGGCCGTCAAAATGATGACCAGGGAGAAGGATACTACCAGGGCCAGTTTTTAAGTGGCGTGAAACCTATTGATGCCATGATGCTGGGCGATCAAACTAACCTCCCTCCTTCTATTGTAGATAATAATGCCTATAACCGCTTTTTCTTCCTTCCGCTAATCATTGGATTATTAGGAGCAATCTGGCATTTTAACCGTAATCAAAAAGACGCAGGAATTGTAGGTCTGTTATTTTTCTTTACAGGTTTAGCTATTGTATTGTACTTAAATCAGAAACCATTAGAGCCCAGGGAGCGTGATTATGCCTATACCGGGTCATTCTATGCCTTTGCCATCTGGATCGGTTTTGGCGTATTCGCGATAAGGGACTGGGTCTTTAAGAAAATCAGTTCACAAAACGCCGCAATAGCCGCAACTGTTATTTGTTTATTAGGTGCACCAGTGCTCATGGGTGCCCAGGGATGGGATGACCATGACCGCTCACAAAAATGGGTTGCCCATGATATTGCTGTCGATTACCTGGAATCATGCGCGCCTAACGCCATTCTTTTCACTTACGGAGACAATGATACTTACCCATTATGGTATGTACAGGAAGTAGAAAACGTAAGGCCAGATATCCGCCTGGTTAATTTAAGTTTATTTGATACAGACTGGTATATTGATGGGATGAAGCGTAAGATGAATGAATCTGAACCATTACCGATCAGTATGAAACCTAGTCAATACGTACAAGGTGTAAGAGATGTAATGTATTACCAGGATTATAAAATTGCCGGACCAGTAGAACTTAAAAACATACTAGAGGTTCTTTTATCAGATGATGATGCTGATAAAGTTCCGTTACAAAACGGAACAAAAGAAAACTTTATTCCTACTAAAAACTTCAAACTAACTGTTAACCCAGAAGAAGTAGTCAAAACAGGAACCGTATCTGCTGCCGACATCGCAAGGATTACTCCAGTCATGGAATGGACTTTTAACAAAGGCTATGTAACTAAAGGTACCCTGGCCATGTTAGACATTCTTGTACACAACCAGTGGAAAAGACCAATCTATTTTGCAAGCACAGTGCCTTCTGATCAATTTAACGGATTAGATAACTATTTGTATAACGAAGGTCTTGCATTACGCCTGTTACCTCTTAAACTAGATTCAGCAGCAGGTAAAACTGAATTAGTGAATACAGATATCTTATACAATAATATGTATAACAAATTTAAATGGGGAAATGTGAAGAACTCCAATTATCTGGATCCGCAATCTTCGGATGATATTTCAATATTTAACAACGTATTCAATACTACGATATCCGGACTGATTAAAGAAGGAAGAACTGCTGATGCTAAAAAAGTAGTTAAACGGTACTTTGAGGTCATGCCAGAAAAATTCTATGGTATGCGTTCTATGATGGGAACCTATTTCCTTGCAGAAAACCTTTACGCTCTTGGAGAAACTGCACGTGCAAACGCACTGATAGAAAAATCTGCAGTCTACATTCAGAAAGAACTCACTTACCTTGCTGATGTTTCAAAAAGCAAAAACAGGTTTGTTGGCGGACAGAATGTTCAAATTGGCTTACAGTTCCTTAACCAGATGGTGAAGACTACAGCAGATCAGAAACAAGCACAACTGTCTCAAAAGCTAAATCAGCAATTCCAGGGATTAGAGAGCAGGTTTGCCGTTTACTTCTCCCAGGCACAGCCAGAACAACAAGAAGAAGAACAAGCTCCGGCCCAGTAACGGAAAAACAGAAATATAGAAAAAGGGGTCCTGTCATCATGATGACAGGACCCCTTTTTCTATATCAGGCCTTTTGCAGGTAAAGCGATTTAGCTTAAATAGAATATCAATAATCCACTCGGTTTTACGAGTCAAATTCCTATTCCCAACAATAAATAGAGGTATTTAATTAAAAATTTCTCCATATTATCATTAAGACAATACAAATATCATCCCCATACTATTTTAAAAAGAATAATCAAAATAAATTGAATTAAATTATTAAATTAAAGATTTATAAAATCAATATAGTCCTGATTATCAAACTATTTTACCAACAAAAAAAAGAGTAAAATATCTCTTCAAAGTTTCATTCTCCAATGGGGCTCTAATGTGCTAATTACACAATAATTGACTTTTCATTAAAAAAACAGGATAAAAAGCCAATATTCATCTAAAATGTTGAAATTTTCATAGAAAAAACGAGAAATATTAAGATTTTTAATACCTTACACCTACTAATTACTAACCTAAACTATAATTCATGAAAAAACTTTTACAAACTTTGTTTGTATTCTTGTTTATTGCAACCACCGCGTTTGCTCAAGAACGAACAATTACAGGCACAGTTACCGGAAAAGATGATGGCCTCCCATTACCTGGGGTAAGCATTAAACTTTCCGGAACATCTATTGGAACGATAAGCAGTTCAACTGGTAAATATTCACTTACAGTTACCGGACCAAACCCAGTGTTGATATTTACCTACGTTGGCTATACCACATTAACCCAAAACATTGGGGCATCTAATCTAGTCAGCGTAGCGTTGACAGGTAATGCAGAAACATTAAGTGATGTGGTTGTAGTAGGATATGGAACTGCAAGAAGAAAAGATGTAATCGGATCAATTGCCAGAGTATCTGGAGAACAACTGACCAATACTCCAGCTCCATCATTTGAAAGAGCACTTGCTGGTAAAGCAGCCGGTGTGCAGGTAATTACCCCATCCGGCCTTTTAGGCCAGGCCCCTCAGGTCAGGATCCGTGGTATTAATTCCATTACCTCTGGTGCTAGCCCGTTATATGTTATTGATGGAGTTCCATCCATTAGCGGAGATGTAGGTGGTTTTACAAGTGTAAATCCCCTGGCAGATATTAATCCTAATGATATCGAATCTTTAGAGATTCTAAAAGATGGAGCTGCAACAGCTATTTACGGATCAAGAGCTGCAAATGGTGTGGTTTTAATCACTACTAAAAGAGGGAAAAACGGCACGCAGTTTAACTATGATAGCTGGGTTGCAATTGCTAATGTTTCCAAAAGATTTGATCTGCTAAATGCGGAACAGTTTGTTACCATCGCGAATGAACGTTTTACAAATGCAGGTCAGGCGCCACAAGCCAGACCAACGCCAGATGGTTCAGGAGGTTTTGTGGATACAGATTGGCAAGATGCTATTTTCCAGCAATCTGTTCAGCAAAGCCATAATGTATCGGCCTCTGGCGGTACAGATAAAACGAAATACTTTTTCTCTTTAGGTTTTACAGATCAAAAAGGTGCAATCGTTTCAAATTCACTGAAGAAATATAATTTCAGGGCAAATTTAGATCAAAAGATCAATAAATTTTTAACATTTGGAATTACTTCAGGCGTAACCTATCAGAAAAACCTGGGCCCATTAGCCGGTTCCAGCAACTTATCGGGTAACATATTTGCAGTAACCAGGATGTTGCCTAACGTATCCATTTTCAGTGATACCGATATTACTGGTTATAACATAAGTGCATCAGATAGAAGAGTACTGGGTCAGGGAGCAAATTTAAGCCCTATATCTGACGGTATGCCAAACATTCGTTTTGTACTGGACAATAATGTTCGTCAGTCCCAAACCATTCGTTTACTTGGTTCCACCTATTTGGAGGCCCAAATTTTTGATGGTTTAAAATTCCGTACACAATTAGGAGTTGATGCTTCTTATGTGGATGATTTTATATATACCGATCCAAGACATGGTGATGGATTTTCTAGCAATGGTTCGATGTCACAAGCTTATAGTCCTTTTTTTAGATGGAACTGGCAAAATATTTTAAGCTATACCAAAACTATCAATGGAAAACATAATATTGATGTAACATTGGTTTCTGAATTGCAAAAACAACGCTCCTCATTTTACCAGGCAACTGTTACCAACCTGTTAAATGTATATTTTGATGAAAATATTACTTCTGGAACTTTTATTACTCCTACTGTTACCGGTGGATTAACATTAAACGGAATTGAATCTTATCTCGCCAGGGTTAATTATAACTTTAACAGCAAATATTATATAACCGGTTCCATTCGTAGAGATGCACTTTCTTCTTTACCACTTGATAACCGTGTAGGTTATTTTCCTGGAGTAGGTGTGCAATACCGGGTTGCACAAGAAGATTTCTTCAAAAACAATTCCGCACTGAGCTTTATTTCTGACCTTCGTCTAAAAGCATCATTTGCAGAAGTTGGAAATACAGACATTGGATCGTTTCCATATTTTGGTACTTACGGCGCTGCACTTTATGGTAATCAGGGTGGTATTGGTTTCAATAATACAGGAAATCCAATCTTAAGGTGGGAATCACAAAAGAAATATGATATTGGTCTTGACTTAAGCGTACTGGCTGGCAGAATCAATTTTAATACTTCCTACTGGCAACAGGATACGGATAATTTAATTCTTGCAGCACCAACCCCACCAGTATTAGGTGTACCAGGAAATTCAATTAGCCGTAATATTGGAGGTATCAGCAACAAAGGATGGGAATTCTCTGTAAACGCAGATATAATCAATTCAGGCCAGTTCAAATGGAATTCAACGCTAAATTTCTCTACACAAAAAAACAAGGTAAACGCCCTGGTTGATGGAAATGATATTGTGACCGATTACAATGTAACACGTGTTGGAGAATCAATCAGATCAATTTATGGTTTTCAGTATGCAGGCGTAAATCCTTCTAATGGAAATCCTTTATATGTAAAGAAGGATGGATCCCTTGTACAAGGAAGAATCAGTACGACTACCTATTATAAATATGATCCTGCTAATCCTGATTTCTTTTATAATCCGGCTACCGCAGTTGGTTTGGATAACCGGTCAACTTTAACTGGCGATGATAAAGTTATTTTAGGAAACTCTCTTCCAAAATGGTTTGGGGGCTTCAACAATACTTTTACGTATCAAAACTTTGATTTAAATGTATTCTTAAGATTTCAAGGCGGAAATTACATTATGAATCGCACCAGACAGGAGTTATTGAGTAATAATTTCCTGAATAACAGTACTGAAGTTTTAGGCAGATGGCAAAGTCCTGAAAATCCTGGTGATGGACAAGCGCCAAGATTGTGGGCGGCACGAGGTTCTTTTATTAACCTTGATAATAATGCAACCACAAGATTTGTTGAAAAAGGTGATTTCCTGAGAATGGATAACCTAGCCTTAGGCTATACAGTTCCATCAAAAATTTTAGCAAAAGCTGGAATCAGCAAAGCTAGATTTTATGCTTCTGCACAAAATCTGTTTGTAATAACAGGGTACAGCGGACTAGATCCTGAAACAAATACGACAGGTGCTGGAGTTGATTACAATGGTAATCCCCAATTGAGAACATTTACATTTGGTCTTAATCTTGGGTTTTAATTAAGAATTATTTAGAACATGACAACGATGATTAAAAATATAAAAATTGGCAAAGTCCTTGCCGTTTCCCTATTGGGATTAACACTAATAACCGGATCATGCACAAAGTTTACAGACTTAGTGCCAAATAATGCTTTTGCAGAAGCAGATGCATTTATTACTCCAGACAGGGTTACACAAGCAATGAATGGAGTTTATAGTGCTGCTCAAATGGGCATTTATACAAGTGGTGCTGCAGAAAGGGGTTATCCTTTTGGGGCAGCCAATACAGAACAGCAAGACGTTAGAGGAGAAGATGTAATTGCAATACCTTCGTTTTTTGGGTTTTCTTATGAAGGAACCTATTCTGTAAACACCGCAAATAACACCGCGATGTGGGAAACATTATACGCATTAATTAATCGCGCAAATGTAGTAATCGAAGGTGTAAGAACGGCAGGAGCAGCAAATGTAGTTACCCCAACACTTGCTTTACAGTATGAAGGGGAGTCAAAGTTCCTCAGAGCGTTAGCTCATCATGAACTTCTGGTGCATTATGCACGTCCATATGCACACACGGCAGGCGCTACGCACCAGGGAGTACCTTACCGTACTGTAGCGGTGAACACCCCAGAAAAAGTGATTGAAAATAGAGGTCAGGGTAGAAATACGGTTGCTGACTGCTATGCTAAAATGATCGAAGATCTGGATTTCGCTGAATTAAACATTCCTGCAACATACAGTACTCCAAACCTGAAAGTTACCCATGCTACAAAAGGAGCTGTAACTGCTTTGAAAGCTCGTATTTACTTACATATGAATAACTGGGCTAAAGTAATAGAAGAATCAAACAAAATTGTTTCTGCTACTGCTCCATTTACAAGCACGATAGGTGGCTATGCTTTAGCACCACTACCTGAAGCGCCTTTTACGAACAATTACGGAACTGCTGAATCTGTTTTTTCTATCGAAAACAACACGAATAGAAACTCAGGTACAAATGGGTCTATTTCAACGATGTATACAAGATCTCCAGGAAGAGGATTAATTGCAATTTCTCCGATCATATGGAATGCACCATTTTGGAAGGCAGATGATTTGAGAAGAACTTTACTGGCCGGAACTGATGGACGAGGTTACTTTGTAAGCAAATACAGAGATTATCAAACATGGACAGATGCCAATCCAATCATTCGTTATGCTGAGGTATTGTTAAATTTAGCGGAAGCGGAAGCAAGAACAACACCTTCATCAGCAAGAGCATTAGCCTTGTTAAATGCAGTAAGAAACCGTTCAGTGATCACTGTGGCTGATCAATACACGAGTGCAAGTTTTGCCTCAGGAACTGCATTAATACAAGCAATTCTTAATGAACGCAGGATTGAGTTTCTTGCAGAAGGCCATCGCTGGGGTGATATTCACAGGCTGGCACTTGACCCATTATTTAACACAGGTGGTGTTCCTGCAAAAGTTGCTTATGCAAGTACCACTATTGCCTCATGGAATCCAGCTGTTCCTTATACTGGAGCAAGAGCGATTATTGCAATACCCTATGCGGATTACCGTTTTATCTGGCCAATTCCACAGTCAGAGACTACAACGAATCCAGTTTTAAGGGCAGAACAAAATCCTAACTGGTAATTTTAAAGGCTTATTTCAGGAAATGAAAGCACCTTAAAACTTAATCCTTATAAAAAAAGGGCCCGATATTACAATGCCCCCAAAAAGTCAGACACTATTTGGGGGCATTTTTTTACCCTTACCTGAAACTTTATCAACCTTCAAATTAACCGCTAATCCACCCGGTTAAAGCCTGTACCGGTATACCCCTGCCATATCTCCGCCATACCCCCGCTATACCCATTCTATACCCAAGGGGGTATGGCAGAGGTATAGCGGGGGTATGGAGAGGGTATAGCGATAGTATGGCAGTGTAAGCCTTAACCGGGTATTTTCTAAACTGCTATATGGTTAGTATATGGCTGCGATATGGTTACTGCAAAAAAAAAGCCCAAACATCCTAAGACGTTTGAGCAAATTACTTTATACTAATTTCGGGGTTAGTTATTCATTCACTACACCCATTGCACAGAATTTATCAATCCTTGCCGCAATCATTTTCTCTGTTTTTTCTTTACCTAAGGCCTTAATATCCTTTAAAATCTGAGCTTTTAAAGTCTCGGCCATTACCGCAGCATTTTGATGCGCGCCGCCAAGTGGTTCTTTAATTACCCCATCGATCAGTTGGTTCTTTAACATATCTGTAGAAGTTAGCTTCAGACATTCTGCAGCCTTTTCTTTAAAGTCCCAGCTGCGCCAAAGGATAGAAGAGCAAGATTCAGGGGAGATGACCGAATACCAGGTATGTTCCAGCATATATACTTTATCGCCAATACCAATACCCAATGCACCGCCAGAAGCACCTTCACCTATAATAAAACAAACGATAGGAACTTTAAGCACAGACATTTCAAGTAAGTTACGTGCAATTGCTTCTCCCTGTCCGCGTTCTTCCGCCTCAATACCCGGATAAGCACCCATGGTATCAATAAAAGAAATTACCGGTTTATTAAACTTTTCAGCAAGCCGCATTAACCTTAAAGCTTTACGGTAACCTTCAGGATTTGCCATCCCAAAATTACGGTATTGACGCTCCTTTGTATTCTTACCTTTCTGGTGGCCAATGATCATTACCGTTTCTCCGCCAATGGTAGCAAATCCGCCAATAATAGCTTTATCATCACCAACTGTACGGTCGCCATGCATTTCAATGAAATCATCACAGATCAAACTAATATAATCCAGCGTTTGAGGCCTTTCAGGATGACGTGATAACTGTACCTCCTGCCAACCGGTTAAATTGGTATAAAGCAAGTTCTGAGTGGCAGTTAGCTTGTCTTCTAATTCTATCAGCGTTGAAGACATATCTACCTTTGTTTTATCAGCTACCTGTTTCACCTTTTCAATTTGCTGCATCAGCTCAGTGATCGGTTTTTCGAAATCAAATGATGTTTTTATCTGTTCCATAAGTGGGCGGTAAAAATAGTCATTTTATTTAAAACTTCGCAGCTACTCCCGGTTTAGGTAAAGATTTACTGATAAAGTCCCTGATATGATCATTACCTTTTCGCAAATCATCCTTTCTCAGGTACATCATATGTCCACTTTCATACCCTTCCCAGCTCATTCTATCTTTTAGTTTTCCACCCGGATCCATTTGCCACATGTTATATTTAGCATTAAAATAATCACATGCACCATCAAAATACCCGGATTGGACCATTAAATGCAAATAAGGGTTCTGTGCCATCGCCGCTCTCAGGTTTTCTGCAGTTTGGTCTCCGGAATTATCCCAGGGACGAACAGGTCCGAACATATTATATTTCAAATCTGTTTTGTATTTCAGCTCATTGCGGATATACATATTGATAGCCGGGGTAAATGAATGCAGCCAGGAAGTAAGCTCGGCATTATAATCTGGCCCATCTCCTGCATCCTGCCTGTCCATTCCTTTATAGCGGGAATCAAGCCTGCCTACTGTAAAACCTTGATCACGCAGCAATTCTTTCCAGAAGAAATCAGTAGATACATCTAAATTATGCTGTAAAATTATTTTTTCATTTATTCCGGAGTACCGCGACATTTTAGCGGCAATATCCTTTTTTTCTATATCACTCAGCATGCTGCCTTTAGCCAATGCCGGGATTAACGTGTTCATCGTAAACTGTTCCACCTCTGGCAACATATCCTTTAAGGTTTTACCTTGCAGATCTGCGCCAAGCATTTTATGGTACCAGGCCGTAGCTGCAAAATAAGGTAAACGAAGCGCTGCATCCAATGCTCCGCCACGGGCAATCCCTAATTCTGTAGGCGAAACCAGGATCACCCCGTTCAAATACATCCACTGTGAACTTTGCAATTCCAGCGCCAGGCCAGAAACGCGCGTGGTACCATAGCTTTCACCAATTAAAAATTTAGGAGATGCCCAGCGATCGTTTCGGGTCACAAAAGTATTGACCCACTCTGCCAGGTATTTAATATCGGCCCGTACGCCAAAGAACTTACTACCGGGAACATCTTTATTAATTGCACGTGAGTATCCTGTATTTACCGGATCAATATAAACGATATCGGCCACATCAAGTATAGACGTATTATTCTCTTTATAACCATACGGCTGTACAGGATATCCCTCATCATCAATATTAAGTACTACAGGCCCGGTATAAGCAATATGCATCCAGACCGAAGCAGAACCCGGCCCGCCATTAAAAGAGATCAATAATGGCCTGGCAGCACGATCTTTTACATCTGTCCGCTCATAATAAGTGTAAAATAAACCAGCAATCGCTTTACCCTCTTCATCCCAAACGGGCAGCGCTCCGGTAATAGCTTTATAAGGCACAGTTTTTCCTTTAATTGTTACCTGATGCTGAGTCACAACGGTACTTTCTGTTACAATTTTGCGGGAATTTACTTCCTTATTGGCAGTGGTATCCGTTGTACGGGAACCGGCAGATTTAGAGGTATTGGGCTTTTGTGCAATTGCAGTGATCGATGCACAAAAACCAATGAGTATTAAAGTAAATATCTTCTTCATTAATATGGAGTTATCGGTTAATTCCTTTAAATATCCATATAAGATGAGGGATATTCTTTAATCCCTTAAAAATGTTACTGTTTCAAAAATACAGGAGCTTTTGATCTGATCGATATGCCTGAAAACTATTTCTCCTTACTGCTTTGAATATACAATACAGAGATGGCACCAAGGATCATAAATATACCGGCCAGAACGATTGCGTAAATAGCCTCACCATGGTAAAACTTTTTAACGATCAGCCCGCCAAAAATACCATTTACAATTTGGGGCATGGTGATAAAGAAGTTAAAGATCCCCATGTAAACACCCATTTTACGGGCCGGGATGGCACTGGATAATATCGCATAAGGCATAGAAAGGATACTTCCCCAAGCTAAACCGATACCAATCATTGAATAAATCAGGTGATCTGGATTGGTGATAAAATAAATCGATAATAAACCTGCCCCACCAGCAACCAGAGAGAAAGCATGGGCAACTTTTCGGCTCGTTGCCCTTGCAATAGAAGGCAAGATTAACGCATAAATTGCAGACACTCCATTGTATACCCCAAATAAGAATGCTACCCAGTTCCCTGCATCTGCAAATTTAACAGAAGAAGTATCTCCGGGCATTACTTTATAGATATGCTGTGCAATGGCCGGTGTAGTGAATACCCACATGGAGAATAAAGCAAACCAGGAGAAAAACTGTACCAAACCAAGCTGTTTCATGGTGAGTGGCATATTGGAGAAATCAGAAAAAATTGATAACAGACCTTTACTCTCTTCCTCCTCAGGTTCTCCTTTATGATAAAGTGCCATTTGCTCTGGCGGATACTCTTTAGTGGTGATTACCGTCCATAAAATAGTAACCAGTAAAACCGCAGCACCTACGTAAAAAGAATAAATTACATTGTGAGGGATCTGACCTGCAGCGGCCACTTTAGAAACACCAAAATATTCTGATAAGATATAAGGAAGCCATGACCCGGAGATCGCCCCTGCGCCAATCAGAAAAGTTTGCATAGAAAACCCAAAACTCCTTTGGCTTTCTGGCAGCTTATCGGCCACTAGTGCCCTAAAAGGTTCCATTGCTACATTAATAGAAGCATCCATGATCATCAGCATACCTGCACCAATAATAATTGGCGGTAAAAAGCTAGCCATTGTGCCAGAATTAGGCATCAGGATTAATGCAATCGCGGTCAGGATAGCACCCACCAGAAAGTAAGGTCTTCTTCTGCCAAATTTGTTCCAGGTTTTATCGCTATAATAACCAATAATAGGCTGTACGATCATCCCGGTTAAAGGGGCTGCAAGCCAAAATAGAGAAAGATGTTCTACATCTGCACCAAAAGTTTGCAGGATTCTTGATGCATTGCCATTTTGCAACGCGAAACCAAATTGTATCCCGAAAAAGCCGGCACTCAGATTAAAGATCTGGATATTTGACAACCTTGGTTTTGAAGCAGCAACTCTATTTTGTTCCATAGCAATATTTGGTATTGATGTATTATCGTACTTAAAATTCTAAGATTTGGGCTTGCATAGGCAATACCCAAACAGGTATGGTTTGATCTTTAATTTGATTTATTTTCAGATCGGAAAGTTTATCCTGAATGGTTGTTAACGGTTTACCCTTTAAAATGTTCGCAGGAATATGAACCTGGCCTTCCATCCGGTAATGACGGTCAAAATTAACCAGGATCAGTAAACGCTGGTTAGCCGTGTAACGCACATAACCGTACATTCTTTGATTCATATTTCCGTTTACAGGTATTTCCCAAAATTCTCCTTTGGCAATGGCCTCTGCCCCACCTGCAAATGTTAACAGGCGTACATAATATTCCCTCAGTAATTTTTGACCGCCAGTTAAGCCGTCTTTAAAAGTGCCATTGTTCATCCATTTCTGATGTTCTGGTACGCCCCAGTAATCAAAGATAGAAGTACGGTTATCTTCGCCCCCGAAACCTTCGGCTCCTATGGCAGGCTCACCAACTTCCTGGCCAAAATAAGTCATGACCGGCCCTCCGGATAAAGTTGCCGAAACGACCATGGCTGGCAATGCCAATTCTGCCTTCCCGGCAAAACCGGCAGAAGCAATACGCTCTTCATCGTGGTTTTCCAGAAAACGAAGCATCTGATCGCCAAAGCCGGCACTTTCTTCTTGCCATACTTTTCTGATATCGTTCACATTTGCATGTTCTTCACTCCGGATCAGTTTTTTTAACCCGTCGTATAAGCCTACTTTGTCATACAGGTAATCAAATTTTCCTTCGGTAAGAAATGATTTATAGGTAGATGGATCATAAGCTTCCCCAATAAAGATCAGTTCAGGCTTTACTTTTTTTAGCTCAGGGATGACCCATGACCAAAAGGCAAGGGGCACCATTTCTGCCATATCACAGCGAAAGCCGTCTACACCTTTGTTAGTCCAAAAAGTAAGGATATCCCTCATTTTTGTCCAAACTTCTGGTGTTGGAATAAAATGTTGTGTATTTCCATTTTGGTAATCTACACCGTAATTTAATTTGATGGTTTCATACCAGTCATCAACGGAAGGCTTTTCAGAGAAAACATTGTTTCCTGTAGCTTTTGCTGGTGATTCTGCATATTTTGCTTGCTGTAAACCCGCTAATGGTGTAGGGGTATCAGATTTTGGCTGCGGAACGACAAAGTCTTTTCCGGGCACGTAATAATAATCATTGGCCGCACTAAAGGCAACATGTACATCATCGCCTTCTCCAAAATCTTTGACTCCGGCAGGTTTCATACGCGATTGATACTGCCTGGCCACATGGTTTGGAACAAAGTCGATAATTACTTTAAGCCCTTTGTCATGTGTTCTTTTTACCAGTGCTTCAAATTCTGCCATCCGGTTTTTTACCTCCGTTGCCAGATCAGGGTCAAGATCATAATAATCTCTTACTGCATAGGGAGAGCCTGCCCTGCCTTTAACCACGCTTGCATGATTGGCCGGTAAACCATCCTTACTGTAATCTGTTAAAGTGGCATGAGAAATGACCCCGGTAAACCATACATGTGTAGTGCCCAGTTCTTTAATTCCATCCAATGCGCGATCATTGATATCGGCAAACTTACCAGTTCCATTCTGCTCAATTGTTCCATAAGAAACGTTATTGTGCAGCTTGTTCCCAAATAAACGGGGCACAAGCTGATAGATCATTATTTTTTTATTCTGCGCTAAAGCAACATCCATAAATCCTGAAACAAGTATAAAAATTACAATAAAGGTCCGGCAGGGAATGCTCATACCAATGATCCGCTATAAGTAATTACAGTTTCACCTGCCGTAACGGTATAAGGTTTGTTAAAGATATGAATGTCTAACACCTCTTTGGTATCTGTGTTGATCGTCATCTCGTCTTTGGTCACTTTTATACGCAGCAGCACCCCTCTAAACCCAATATTAAAGGAGAATGAAGTCCATTGCTCTGGTAAAAACGGGTTAAACAGAAGTTTCCCTCCACGCACGCGCATTCCGGCAAATCCTTCTACAATACTCATCCATGTACCCGCCATAGAGGTGATATGCAATCCGTCTTCGGTATCATTGTTGTAATCATCCAGATCTAAACGGGAAGTACGCAAATAAAACTCGTAAGCTCTTTCGCCATCATTTAATTTAGCTGCAAGGATACTGTGCACACAGGGAGAAAGTGAACTTTCATGTACGGTACGGGATTCATAGAAATCAAAATTCCTGCGCAATGATTCCATGTCATAATCATCTTCAAAGAAATACATTCCCTGTAAAACATCTGCTTGTTTAATAAAGCAGGAACGTAATATCCTGTCCCAGCTCCATTTTTGATTTAACGGACGGTCTGATGCGGGTAAATCTTTAACTAAGATCTGTTCTTTATCCAGGTATCCATCTTGCTGTAAGAAAACACCTTTCTGCTCATCATAAGGCAGGTAAATGTTCCCGGAAATATTTTTCCAGTCCCCAAATTCTTGCACTTCATCTAACTTGGTTTTTTCTACAATTAGCTGGTATTGAGCGGCGTCTTCTGCTTTAACGATTGCAGCAGCTTCTACTGCATAGCCTAAACACCAGGCAGCTAGTGTATTGCTATACCAGTTGTTGTTGATGTTATTTTCGTATTCGTTAGGCCCGGTTACCCCTAGCATCACGTATTGTTTTTTATCTTCGCTCCAGTTGACACGCTGTTTCCAGAAACGGGCAATACCAATTAATACTTCTAATCCGTATTGTGCAAGATAGCTTTGGTCACCGGTGTACCTGATGTAGTTAAAGATGGCAAAGGCAATTGCCCCATTTCTATGGATCTCTTCAAAGGTGATCTCCCATTCGTTATGGCACTCTTCACCATTCATCGTCACCATTGGATACAGTGCCGCTCCGTTGTTAAATCCTAGTTTTTGCGCATTTTCAATTGCTTTTTCGAGGTGTTTATAGCGGTAGATCAATAAGTTTTTACTTACTTCTTCTGGGGCAGTAGATAAATAAAATGGAATACAATAGGCTTCGGTATCCCAATAGGTAGAACCTCCGTATTTTTCTCCGGTAAATCCTTTAGGGCCAATATTTAAGCGGGCATCTTTACCTGTATAGGTTTGGTTTAACTGGAAAATATTAAAGCGGATGGCTTGCTGTGCAGCCACATCACCTTCAATAATAATATCACCTTCTTCCCATTTAGTAGCCCATGCCGCAGCATGTTCTTGTAGTAAGGTATCGTAACCTTTTTCTACTGCTGCATGGATTACGCTTGCAGCGGTTTCTGCCAATATTGATGGCTCATAGTTTTGTGAAGATAGGTTGGTTGCAATTTTATAGATATTTACAGCGGTATTTGCAGCAATATTTATAGCAGCACTTTCTGAAAGGTATTTATCTTTTACTGTTGTAGCAGGGGTCAGTTTAACTTCATTCTTGTCATTAAACAGCAGGGTTTTTACGCCTGTGGTGACTTCAAATTCTGTTTTTTTAGTTTTCATGGTCAGATAAGAACCGCCCTCGTTTTGAGTACGGCTTACTTCATCCCAAAACTTCTCATCGTAATTTGAATCCTGGTTTTTAACGTCTCCATCAATAAAAGAGGTTAGCGTTAACTGGCCGGAAAAGTTTAATGCGGTTAGCTGATAATGCAAAGCAGCTACTTCATCATTGGCAATACTGAAAAACCGTTTAGCAGCCACCTGTACTTGTTTACCAGATGCCATCTCTGCGGTAAAAGTACGTTCCAGGTAACCTTCCTGCATGTTCAGCACCCGCCTAAAACTGGTTACTTTACATAGGCTCAAATCCAATATTTCGCCGTCCAGTTTAAGTTCAAGACCCATCCAGTCTGCCGCGTTCAATACTTTGGCAAAGTATTCCGGATAGCCGTTTTTCCACCAGCCTACACGTGTTTTATCCGGATAATATACACCGGCAACATAGTTACCCTGCAAACTTTCGCCAGCATAAGTTTCTTCAAAATTTGCACGCTGGCCCATCCGGCCATTGCCCAAACTAAAAATACTTTCTGATATTTTATTTAAATGAGGATCGAAACCTTCCTCAATAATATTCCACTCTGCTGCTTGTATATAGTTCTTCATGTTAATCTTACGCTATTCTTTTTCTGCCTTTTGCCTAATTAGATCTGTTAGTATTGCTACTGTTATACCAGAAAGATCTTTATAGATCACATCTGCACCTGGTAAATTTTCTGCTTCTCCGATACCAACCACAGCCATGTTTGCCGCAATAGCCGCCTGTACACCTGCAGAAGCATCTTCAAATACAATACAGTTTGCCGCCTGGGCCTGAAGCAATTCTGCTCCTTTCAAAAACACTTCAGGATCTGGTTTAGAAGTGGTCACTGAATTTCCATCTACTACCGCATCAAAGAAATGGGTAAGATTTGTTCTTTCCAAAATTAAACCTGAGTTTTTACTTGCAGAGCCCAAAGCCATTTTAATGTTTGCCGCTTTTAGTGCTTCTAATAATTCTAGCGTACCCGGTAATACCTCGCTAGCCGACATTTTGCTAATCATGTCTACGTACCATGAATTTTTAAGGGCAGCAAGTTCTTCTTTTTCTGCTTCAGTTTTTGAGATCCCTCCCCAGTTAAGGATCATATCCAGAGAACGCATCCGGTTTACCCCTTTCAGCTGTTCATTTTGGGCATGGCTGAAATCAAATCCCATAGAATTGGCTAGTTTTTTCCAGGCTTGATAATGATATACAGCGGTATCTACCAATACGCCATCAAGATCAAAAATGCATGCTATCGTTATATCGCTCATATTAATTCAGTTCTAGTACTAAGGTTGTTTTAGCAGGTACATTTATAGTTTTTACCGTATTCAGTTTTTCTCCTGTAAGCACATTTGTGATTGCAGCCGTATTTTTCATTTGTTGTTCAAAACGGGCAGTATTTAATGTTTTAATTTTGTCTTCGCTGTTTAGGATCACCATGACGGTTTTACCTTCCGTGCTCAGCCTAAAATAAACATACATTCCCTCTTCTGGTACATACTGGATTAATTTTCCGGTTTGCAGCGCAGGATTGTTTTTTCTGTAGTTAGCTAGTTTACTTACATAGTTGAAGGCTTCGTTTTCTTTTGCGGTCCTGCCTGCTGCGGTAAACTTATTTACTTTATCACCAGGCCATCCGCCAGGGAAATCAAAACGTACTAAACCATCCGGATCAGAAAAGTTTTTCATCAAAATCTCTGTACCATAATACAATTGAGGGATCCCGCGCATCGTTAACAGCAAGGCCATACCTGATTTGTATTTATCCATATCTTCCTGGATCATGGAATAGAAACGGCCCATATCATGGTTATCCCAAAAGATCAGGTTTTTAGTTGCATCCTGGTAAAGAAAATCTTGCGAAACAACATTATATAATCTAAAGATACCATCTGTCCAGCCAGATTTACCATTTAATGCTTCAAATACTGCACTTTTCATTACTGCATCTGTGATACCTGGTAATTGGGTATCAAAACCTCTGTTTACTGTATTTCCCTGGGTAAAGAATGCCTGGGATGGTACAGAGTTAACTAATGTCTCTCCAAAAATAGTCAGGTTAGGAAATTCTGCTTTTAGCTTAATGGCCCAGTCTGCCATATATGCCGGATCATTATAGGCGTAGGTATCTAAACGTAATCCATCAATTCCAGCATATTCAATCCACCAGATGTGATTTTGAGTCAGGTAATTTTGTACGTATGGATTGCGCTCATTGTAATCTGGCATAGTGGTTACAAACCATCCGTCCAATTGTTTTTTACGGTCAATTTCAGCAGCGTGTATATCCATTACTGGCTCATCGCGGTAGCTGGTCTGTGTAAATACCGGCCACTCATTGACCCAGCTTTTCATGGGCATATCTTTAAAGATCCAATGCTCGGTCCCCATATGGTTATGCACAATGTCTTTAATCACTTTAAGGCCTGCAGTGTGTGCCTTTTCTATATATGTTTTATAGCTCGCGTTTGTACCGTAACGGGGATCAATTTTATAATGATCTGTTGCAGCATATCCATGATAGGAAGCATGTTTCATATCATTTTCTATTTCTGGTGTCATCCAGATGGTGGTTACGCCCAATTCTTTTAAATAATCAAAATGATTAATTACCCCCTGGATATCACCACCATGACGGGAATACATAGAATCCCGGTTAAGCGTTTGTTCTAAAAGACCTTTAACTTTGTCATTTGATTTGTCGCCATTTGAAAAACGGTCTGGCATCAGCAAATAAATAAAGTCTTTATCGGTTACGCCCTGGATCCGTGAAGGGGAGGCATCTCTTGTTTTTAATTCATATATATATTCGGATTTTTTCTTTCCGTTTACTAAAAAGGTGATTGGGAATTTACCTGCTTTAGCATCCGCAGCAATCTCCAGATCGATAAAAAGATAATTTGGGTTTTCAACTTTATGGGTTTCTATCAGTTTAACACCTGGGTAATCCAATTTTGTAGTGTAACCAGAAATATCTTTTCCATGCACCATGATCTGGAGCTTAGGATTTTTCATCCCCACCCACCAAAACATTGGTTCTACGTGGTCAAATTTTGATTGTGCCCAAACATTAGCAGAGAGCAGTACGAATAATAAAATAGTTAATCTTCTCATATTAAAAGGGATATAATTAATTACAAAAGGGCTATAAATAACAAGTTCACCCTATGCCTGTGCAGTGGTGAATTTTGATAGAAAAATGCCCTGATATTGCTATCAGGGCATGATATGATTTTATTGAGCAACGATACTGTATACGTAGTTACCAGGAATACTTACATTAAAAGTTATTTTATAGGTGCCTGCTGTTACCACAGGGATAGCTGTTCCGTTAGCAACTAATTTACCATTTGCAGTTTCTGCACTTCCAAAATTAATTGTGTCTGCTCCATTGGCCCTGAATTTAAGCGTACCCGCAGATAGCGCTTTGGTTACGGTCCATACATTAGCTGCTGCATCATAGGTCATGGCGGTTTCTGCTCCAGCTGCTGTTCCTAAAACAGTCCAGGTGGTTTTAACTGCAGACCAGGTTAGGGCAGCTGTATTTGCTTTTAATAAGTAGTAACCCGGACTAGGTACGGATAAGTTATTTCCACCATCTAAAACAATTGTACCTGTAGAATTGGTACCGTAGCTGTGGTCCCAGTTTGGCGCAGGGTTAAACTTAAACTCTCCGGCAGCAACAAAATTGATAAATCCTTCGTATTCTTTATTATCTAAAACAGAAGAGATTTTTGAAGCTGTAGCTGGAGTCCAGTTTTGATACGCGCCAGGCACATATAAAGATGGGTAGTCAATAATGATCTGGTATGGATTTACAGTGTAAGTAAGTACATTAGAATAAGCAGGCGCATAATATTGACTGATACTCGCTTTAACCCTCATTTCTATCTTACCATCTAAACCTGGTACAAGATTAAGCTGATTCGCTAAACTGTTTAAAGTTCCTACCGTTACCGTGGCTGTTAAACCAGCGCCAACTGTAATTTCCCTAACTGGTTTAAAATTAGTGCCGGCCGCAGCTACTTCGATGGAATAGGAAACTACACTGCCTTTAAAACCGAATGATGAAGCTGTCCAGTTAAATACTGCTGCGTTTGCTGCCGCATTGTCTTCGGTAAATACCATTCTGGCTGGAGCGGTTGAGGTTAAAACAGGCGCTGTTCCATTGCTGGCAACAACTTTGGTTTCATCTTTTTTACATGATATGAACAATAGTACAACCATACTATAGAACATTGTTTTTATATATAATGATTTCATAGGAATGACTAATAACCAGGATTTTGAAGTAGATTATCATTAGCGATAACATCTGCAGATGGCAATGGAAAAATATTACGGGTAGCTGGAACGCCGGTACCTGCTCTTGTACCGCCTTTAAATGGCCATACGTAAGATCCATCTGTAAATTTACCAAAGCGTACTAAATCGGTACGTCTGTATCCTTCCCAGTAAAATTCTTTTGCTCTTTCTGATAGTAAACCATCAAGTGTTAGGGCTGATATGTTTCCAGCAGTACTTCCATAAGCACGCTGACGCAATAAATTAACATAAGAAATTGCCTGACTAGTTGTACCACCAGTACCACCCCGAACTACTGCTTCTGCATAGTTTAGGTAGGCTTCTGCCAGACGGAATAATGGAAAATCTACTGAACTATAGGTTCCGCCCACTGAAGGTGCAGTCGCATTAGTGCGGGTAATATTTTTGAATTTGGTTACACGAAGTCCATCTGTAAATACAGCTACCTCATCGTTAGCGGCTTTAGTACCAAAGAACATCGCTCTTTTATCTGCAGCGTTTGTAAACTGTGCAGGTAAAGTTGAACGGGAACGAATACCACCCCAGCCACCATTTGGAACACCAAAATCTGCAGGTTTCATGTCTCCGTTAATAGAAGCATTTATAATAAATGTAGTTCCGCCAAAGTTTTGGGTTTGCACACCATCATAGTTGATCGATAAGATTACTTCTGGATTGTTCAGGTTGTTATCTGCAAGGAACAAATTTTGATAGGCTGTGTTTAAGGCGTAACCTCCACTGATCACTTTAGAAGCGTAAGTAATGGCTTCGGTATTTTTAGCAGTTCCTGTATAAACATTTGCATTTAGATATACACGTGATAATAACATATCTGCCGCACCACGAGTCACTCTTCCGTATTCGTTTGTTGTGTTTAATGCCGGCTCTATAGCTAATAATTCAGATTCAACATATTTGAATAAGTCTGCACGAAGGATTTGTTTTGGAGATATTTTACCAATCAGGTTTTCTTCTGTAATAAATGGAGGATTTCCATAAAGATCCATCAATACCCAGTATTGGTAAGCACGAAGAAAACGCACTTCATTTCTATAATTTGCAATCGTAACCGCATCTTCGCCGGTGATATTACGGCTTGCTAATTTTTCTGGTGTACTTTCACGGAGAAATTCATTTGCAACCGTAATCTGGTATAGACTTCTGGTATATAATCCACGAAGGATAATATTATCTGAGGTAAATGTCAGATTGTTCAAATCATATATACCTGGATCGTTCCAAACGCAAATACCTTCATCAGAGGGTAACTCTTGTGCATTCCAGTACAAGCGTAAAAAATCAGATGCACCTGCATCTATTCCACCAAGGTCACTGCTGCCAGAGCCGCTACCACCAGTTGTGGCGTAGCTTGCATAAACTTTAGTTAAAACTGATTTATAGCCTGCAGCATTTGCATAAGTTACCTCAGCAGTAATGTCATTGGTGGGTTTTAAGTTCAGGTCTTTTTTGCATGACGAGAACAGTACCAGTACCATGGCAGTTGTTGTAAATATTTTAAATAGAATTTTCATCAGTATTTATTTAATTTTAAAGGTTATGAAGCTTGCATCATATTCATCTCAATTTTTAAGAGGTAATCTTCTGCAGGTTTCATCTCTTTCTCTCCTTAATTATTATTATTAAAACCCTACGTTTATACCTAAACTGTAAGTTCTTGGTCTTGGATAAAGCGTATTATCAATACCTGAACTTGGGTTTGACTCTGGGTCAATTCCTTTATACTTTGATATGATAAAAACATTCTGAACGTTTGCCGTTAGGCGCACTGTGGTATTTGAATTTGGAGAAATACGGCCAAGGTTATAAGCAAGACCTGCATTGTCCATTTTTATGAATGAAGCATTGTGAATATAATAATCACTTAAGTATTCATTATTAGTGAAGTTGGTCTCATACAAGTTTGCAGCGGCATTGTTAATCACAAAACTTGGACTTAAAACATTACTTGCTACTCCATAGTTAGAAGAAACGTTGTCATAAATATAGTTCCCAACATTACCACGTAATACGGTACTTAGCGTTAATTTTTTATAAGTGAAGGAAGTATTGAATCCTAAGATATATTTAGGTGCAGGAGATTTGTAAAAATATTTATCCTGATCATTAACAGCACCATCCTCATTTAAGTCTTCATATACACCTTGAATAGGTGCTCCTGCTTCATTGTAAACCTGTTTAAAAACTAAGAACGAATAAGGGGTATATCCTGCAGAATGCCATTTTAAGGTTAATGCAGTTGCGCCTGTCACATCACCCGCTCCAACCCTTGCATCTGGATTAGAATTTAAAGCCAGGTTAGTAATTTTATTTTTGTTATAAGTCACGTTTACGCCCATGTCCCACTGGATATCATCAGTTTTGATGATGGCTACATTAATACTTGCTTCAATACCTTTATTCTCCATATCACCAACATTGGTTAATAACAGGTTACTAAAGTTTGTACCTACAGGAATTGGCACGATACTTAACAAATCTTTGGTCTTTTTGTAATAAGCATCAATGCTACCGTAAACTCTTCCTTTTAAGAAACCGTAATCAATACCTGCATTGTAAGTAGTAGAGCTTTCCCATTTCAAGTCTTTATCATAAGCTACAGGAGTAGAAAAACGATAAAACTGACCACCAAACTGATATTGAGATTCATTACTGCTATTTAAATAGTTAGGTAAATAGCTGTAGTTAGCAAATCCATCTTGCTGACCAGTGATACCATAACTTAAACGAAGTTTTAAATCAGAGAAAACTTTGCTGTCTTTAAGGAAAGATTCATCAATTGCTCTCCAGGTAAAACCTGCTGAAGGAAAATAACCCCATCTGCCATCTTCCGCAAATCTCGAAGAACCATCTGTACGCATTGTACCCGATAGAATATATTTATCAGCTAAGGTGTAAACCACACGTCCGTAATAAGACAGTAATCTGTTTTGCTGTACATCAAAAGGAAAAACTGGTCTGCTTACTACTGAACCTAATGCATTGTAGCTGGTAAAATTATAGGTAGTGGTTGCATTATCATAAAAACCATAACCAGCGGTAGCGTTGATATTACTGTTAATACCTTTTAGATCTTTGGTATAGTTTAAATAAAACTCAGCTACTTTGTTATGCTGTACAGATTCGTATTGTGTTGCAGTTCCTGAATTTCCAAAATTCTGCGCTGCAAAAGAAGGGACGTTTGTTGTTCCGTATCCTTTAGACACATCATAACCAACGTTGGCTACCGCATGTAATTCTGGTAAGAAATGGAAAGAGTAATCTAATCTTAAATTACCGAAACTTCTATCTGCTTTACCATTGTTATCATTTTGTTCAATGTATGCCAATGGATTCTTTGGTGCATTTGGGTTTAACTGACCACCATTGGTCCATTCAAAATAACCGCCATATTGATTATTGGCATAAATGGACTGTGTTGGATCAAACTGAATTGCTGCACCAACTGCAGCCTGATTTGCAAAATGTGATTCGCTAATTGTACCTTTCAGGTTTAAGTCCACTTTTAAATGTTTATCAAAGAAAGTCGGATTCAGTGTAATTCCACCTGAAGCACGTTTTAAACGGTCAGTGATCAGTAATCCTCTTTGATCCAGGTAACCTGCTGAAACACGGTAAGGAACATTTTTAAAACTTCCGCCAATGCTTAAATTGTTATCTGTAGAAAATGCATTGTTATAGATCACATCCTGCCAGTCTGTATTTGCGGTCCCTAATAATGCTTTTTGTGCAGCACTCCCGTTTGCATTCACATAGGCACGAATCTGATCTCCTGTTAATACATTTACTTTCTTAGCTATTGTTGCATAAGAATTAACTGTACTAAAATCAATTGTTGGCTCCCCTGATTTACCTTTTTTGGTCGTAATTAAAATTACTCCATTTGATGCTCTTGAACCATAAATAGCAGTTGCATTTGCATCTTTTAATACCGTGAAGGTCTCAATATCATTTGGGTTGATCAAACTTAATGGATTCGCAGCACCTGCAATTGTGTTACCACTAAAAGGGATACCATCCACTACGATTAAAGGATCATTACTCGCATTTAATGAAGCGCCACCTCTAATACGGATCACACTTCCTGCACCTGGCTGGCCACCATTCGAAGTGATGGACACGCCGGCAACTTTACCTGCGATCAATTGCTCTGGTGAAGTAATATTACCTTTTTGAAAATCTTTAGCACCTACTGTAGTAATAGATCCTGTAAGGTCTTTCTTTTGTGCGGTACCATATCCGATCACTACAACTTCATTCAGATTTTGTGAATCTGGCTTTAAGTTAAAGTTAGCTGCCGTATTACCACTTACGGTTACGGTAAGGTCTGCAGAAGTATAACCAATAAAGCTTGCCGTTAAAGTAACCGTACCGTTTGGCACACCTGCAATTCTATAATTACCATTTACATCTGTGCTAGAGCTTCTGCTCTGACCTTTAATGACTACCGATGCTCCTGGAAGTCCTAATCCTGTTTCGTCAATAATTTTACCGGAGATCGTACCGGTTTGTGCTTGAACTGTGAACACTGCGAGCAGTAAAAAACTCAACAGTAAACAGTGCTTCATCACGTAAAATACTTTCATATTTATTACTCTTTTTGGTTTATATATTTGGATAATCTGTAGTGTGTATATCACTTACGGTAAATTTACATTTGCAGATCATAAATCAAAATTTTATATCAAAATATTTTTTAACACCATATTTTATATGTGAAAACAGGTAAAATATACGCGTAAATTCTTTTGGTCTTTTTCATACCCCAACGAAAAAACTAACATAAGATATTGTAAATCAAATGTATATGACGATTTTAAGACAAATAAAAGTGTGTAATGTACACTAAGTATATTTTGAGTGATTTTACGGGAACGATACCGGGAACGTTCCCGTAGTTTTCAACACTTTTACTGTCCTTGTTTTTAAAGATGAGTCTGAATTCTGCGCGTTTTGAATAAATCCCAAAGTTTTTTTCAAAAAAAGAGGGGGTTTTGCGGGCAAATCTGAGTGGAAGGAGCGCGTTAGTTTGCAGTAGAATTGCGCTTGATTAATTTGGAGTCCAGCACGATTTTTTCATTGATATTTACCGCATCAGGATTCTCCAGCATTTTAAATAAAAGTGAAGCTGCTTCAATCCCGATTTTTGTAGCAGGCTGGGTAATTGTAGTTAAAGAAGGGTTTAAAAGCGGGGCGATTTCCAGGCTGGAGAAACCAATCACCTTTAGTTGCCGGGGAATAACAATGTTCAAGTCCTGACAAGCATAATAGGTCGCAAAGGCCAAACGCTCTACAGAAGTAAAAACACCATCTGGCTGAAGCTTTTTGAGCATATCTTTCAGGATCACATTGTTTTTCTTATAGCTATTGGTACAATCTATAATCAGGCTGTCATCAAAAGGAATATTATATTTTGATAGCGCATCCAGGTACCCCTGCATCCTGGTCTTACCAATAGAAAGCAGTTTATTAATTACCAGATAGGCAATCCGCTGGCATCCTTGTTTAATCAAATGCTGTGTCGCAGAGAAACTGCTGTCATAATCGTTTGTGATGACACGGGGCGTAATAATATCTTCGTAAACCCGGTCAAAGAAGACCAATGGTAATCTTTTATGGGTAAGTTCATTGAGGTAATTATGATCGTTGGCTTCACCGGATACAGACATGATAATCCCATCGGCACGCCCATTGTGTAAATGCCTGATAAAAGAAACTTCTTTTGCATAATCATCATCCGTAGCATAGATCAGAATGTGATAGCCTTTATCCCTTGCCACACGCTCGATACCATGTATGGCCTGGGAAAAGAAATTATTTCCCAGTTCGGGAACAATTACCGCAATGGTCTTACTTCGCTGCTCCCTGAGGTTACTGGCATAATGATTTGGCTGATAGTTGAGCGCCTTTGCAGCAGCCAATATCTTATCCTTGGTCTCTTTGCTAATGTCACTGTTATCCCGGAAAGCCCTGGAAACGGTAGAAGTAGATAGGTTGAGCGCTTTCGCCAGTTCTTTTATATTGATCGTACGCATCTCCGCAGCAACAATTGTTTGATTTTCGGGTAAATATAAACGAAAATACCGAACAGTAATACTTTATTTGTTTACCAGCGCCATTCTCCGGCTATCTTTAAAGGTAATTCTAAATTATTCTCTATTAAAAATGCTTTAAGCAGCTCTTCTGATTGACGGTTAACAGGAATTTTAGGTGTGTTGGCCAATGCGTAAGTCAGCATAGCACTATAACGTACCGTATTTTTTAACTGCTGCTCGTCTACTAGCTTAAAGCTATCTCCATCAGAGTGATAGAACTGGCCAGAATTGTTGGGCAGTTTCCCTCCAGTGCCACCGCCAGTAGGAATCCCTTGCAGCAGAAATGGCTGATGATCGCTATGCAGGCCGGCACCGGCAGTAAATATATTTTTAAATCCAGTGTCAATTTTCACAATTGCTGCGCCCCAGCTGGTAAATAGATCTTTCATCTCCGCTCTGCTGGTAGAAAAACCTTTTGGATCATTTGTCATATCATAATTAAGCATAAATTTTAGCTTATCCATTTCATTATTTTCTTTGGCCATACTGATATACGCTTTAGAACCTAATAACCCCTGCTCTTCTCCCATAAAAAGAACAAATTCTATTGTACGCTTAGCAGGTAGCTTTAATGCCTTAAAGGCTCTGGCCATATCAATTACGGCGAAAGATCCAATTCCGTTATCTATTGCCCCTGTAGCCAGGTCCCAGCTATCTAAATGACCACCTACAACAATTTTTTCAGCAGGTAATGAATCTCCCTTTATGGTCGCAATGATATTTCTTGCTTTGATCAGGCCAGAAAAATTAGTCATATTTAAACTGGCATATTGTGGTGTTGATTTTAATTCTTCTTTAATGCGCATACCATCTTCTAAACCAATACAGACTGCAGGGATAGGGATGAGTTTGCCAGTGACAGAAGCTGTCCCTGTAAGTAATACTCCATTTTTTACGCCATTAATGATGATAATCCCTGATGCCCCATGCGCAATGGCGATCGCTGTTTTTTCAGAGCGGTGAAGGGAAGGTGTACCCTTTGCAGATCCTGGCAGTACCCCAAGATATACCAATGCGATCTTTCCTTTAACCTTATCCGGTGATAATTGGTAATCAGCCTCTAGCCCATTTCCCATGTCAGCTAGTGCTGCAGAAACAGCTGATTTTACCGGGGCGTGTGCCAGGGCTACAGAGGCTACCTTTGTGAGTGCCGAAACAGAATTTCCAATTTTTGTTTCATTCGTGAGGCGGCTCCAGCTCTCTACTTCAAAAGGCTGATAACGCGTTTCATAACCGTATGATTTTAATAATTTATAAGCATATTCCTCTGCTTTGGCTCCATTTGATGATCCTGTTAACCGGTGTCCAATAGTTTCAGTAGCTGTTTTTAGATTGCCATAAGCCTTAGAATTTTGTTGTACGTTGTCATTAATTTTCTTAAAAGCAGCGTCAAAATTATCTTGGGCAAATACCGGAACGGATATGCTGAAGAGGAGGAGGGATAAAAAGGTTTTCATGGATTTTTTTTGATTAAATTAAGACTTTAATCAAACCCAGCGAAATTTATTGAGTAAAAACCATGAATATTGTAGAAATATTTATTTTTTGCGCTCCGTAGTGTAACGGACCAGTTGTTCAAGCCCTGTTCTGGCTTCACTTTCTTCAAAAGTATATAAGATATCGAATGCTTCCTGCTGGTATTGTGCCATTTTCTCGTTAGCGTAACGAACACCCTCTTTTTGGTTCACAAAATCAATGATCTGCTGTATTTTTGCGGGTTCATCGTTGTGGTTCTTCACCAGGTTAATCATTTTTTTCTTTTCTGCTTTATCAGCAAGGTTAAGCGCATAGATTAAAGGAAGCGTAACTTTCTTCTCTTTAATATCGATACCCAGGGGTTTGCCTACGTCATCGGTACCGAAATCGAAAGTATCATCTTTAATTTGAAAAGCAATCCCTACTTTCTCCCCAAACAGCCTCATTTTTTCTATGGTTTCTTCATCAGCTCCTGCAGATGCGGCCCCACAAGCACAACAAGAGGCAATTAGAGAAGCTGTTTTTTGGCGGATCACATCAAAGTATAGTGATTCTCCGATATCCATTCTTCTTACTTTTTCAATTTGCAGCAATTCGCCTTCGCTCATTTGCTTTACGGCTTCAGAAACGATTTGCAAGAGCTTAAATTCCTGGTTGTTTACTGAAAGTAATAACCCTTTTGCCAATAGATAATCACCAACTAATACAGCAATCTTATTTTTCCATAAGGCATTGATAGAGAAAAAACCCCTGCGCTCATAAGCATTGTCTACTACATCATCATGTACTAAGGTAGCGGTATGAAGCAGTTCAACTAATGCTGCACCACGGTGGGTAGATTCGATAATTCCGCCACAAAGCTTGGCCGCAAAAAAAACGAACATCGGCCGTATCTGCTTCCCTTTTCTCTTCACGATGTAATGGGTAATACGGTCCAGTAATGGCGCATCACTATGCATAGAGTCTTTAAACTTTTGTTCAAAAACTGCTATATCTGCTGCTATTGGTTTCCTAATCTGATTTATTCCTGGCATTCAGGTCTTAAAATATTTGTGCAAACTTAATTAAATTCAGCTAAAAGGATGCTTTAATGAAATTTTAAATTGATTTGCTTTTCAGTCTAAGCTGAATATGACTAAAGATTTGTTCTGCATGTACCCTGGAGTTCTCGATAAACCATTTATGGGTATCCATCCCCCCGCAAACTACGCCAGCAAGATATAGACCCGGTAAATTCGTTTCCATGGTTTCCGGATTATAGGCAGGTAAGTTACTTTGGTCATCTGCCAGCTGAACGCCTAATTTCTTTAACATCTTAAAATCAGGCTGATAGCCAGTCATTGCGATCACAAAATCATTGTCCAGGGTCAGTGTGCCATTATCGGTACGGATGTCTACTTTCCCCTCTTCTATCGCAGTAACTTCTGCATTAAAATAGGCTTTGATTGATCCTTCTTTAATCCGGTTATCAATATCGGGCCTTACCCAATATTTAACATAAGAGCCAATTTCAGGGCCACGGATTACCAGTGTAACGTTAGCTCCTTTACGGTAAGTTTCCAATGCAGCATCAATACCGGAGTTATTTGCCCCAATAACCACCACATTTTGAAAAGCGTATAAGTGAGGGTCTTTATAGTAGTGGGTAACTTTTGGCAGGTCTTCTCCCGGCACATTCATCAGGATCGGCACGTCGTAAAAGCCAGTAGAAATAACTACATTTTTAACCTGGTAAGTTCTTTTTGCAGTAAGTACCGTAAATAAGCCTGTTTCATTCTTTTTAACATCTTTTACTTGTTCAAAAAGATTGATATTCAGTTCAAATTTTTCTGCTACACGGCGATAGTATTCAACTGCCTCATTTCTGTTCGGCTTGGGGTTGATGCTCACAAAAGGAACACCACCTATTTCCAGCTTTTGTGAGGTAGAGAAAAAAGTCATGAAAACAGGATAATTATATAGGCTGTTTACCAAAGCGCCTTTATCAATAATCACATAACTGAGACCTGCATTTTTCGCTTCTATGCCGCAAGCCATACCAATTGGCCCGGCTCCTACAATAAGTACGTCATATTCTTCCATCGGTATCAGTTAAAATTATTTTGCAGCATAAGTACCATCAGTTTTCTTTAATCCTGATGATTTTATAGCGGCATAGCCTCCGGCAATATCGATTACATTTTCTACCCCTCTTGCTTTTAAAATAGAAGCCGCTATCATAGACCGGTAGCCACCTGCACAATGAATATAATAGGTTTCAGCGGTATTGATCTCATTGGTCCAGTCATTGATATAATCCAAAGGGCGCAATACAGTAGATTCTAAATGGCCGGTTTCGTATTCACCAGCTTTACGCACATCCAGTACATTAACTGCTGGATTGGCATTAAATATTTCTTCAAAATCAGTAACTGAAACAGAGGATATCGTATCGAGATCTTTACCGGCAGCTTTCCAGGCAGGGATTCCACCTTCCAGGTAACCGATAGTGTAATCGTAACCTACCCTGGCTAAACGGGTAATTGATTCTTCGGCTTTGCCTTCTTCTACAATTAATAGCAAAGGCTGCTTTAAGTCTGTAATCAAAGCACCTGCCCAAGGGGCAAATTGCCCGCCAAGCCCGATATTTATAGCAGATGGAATAAATCCTTTTGCAAATTCCTGCGGGTCCCTGGTATCCAGAATTAATGCACCTGCATGGTTTACTGTAGCTTCAAATTCTTCAGGCCCCATCGGGATTAACCCTTTCTCTTTTACCCGGGCAAAGCTTTCATACCCGTTTTTATTGATCGCTGCATTTTTTGCAAAATATTGCGGTGGTGGTAAGATCCCGGCAGTAACCTGTGTAATAAAATCATCCCTTGAATCAGTTTTTAAAGCATAATTCACTTCTTTCTGATGTCCCAGGGTATCAAATGTTTCTTTACTCATGTGCTTGCCACAAGCAGAGCCCGCACCGTGTGCAGGATAAACCAATACGTGATCAGGTAAGGGAAGGATTTTTGAAACCAAAGAATCATAAAGCGTACCTGCCATATCTTCCATGGTCATCTCTCCTTTTTGTACCAGGTCTGGCCGGCCTACATCTCCAATAAATAAGGTATCGCCAGTAAAAATACAATAAGGCTGTTCTTCTTTGTCTAAAAGCAGGTAAGTGGTAGATTCGGGCGTATGCCCTGGGGTATGTAACGCAACGATCGTTAGTTCGCCTATTTTAAAGCGCTCTCCATCTGTTGCAATATGTGAATCAAAGTTTGTTTGTGCCGTAGGCCCGTAAATGATTTCAGCACCGGATTGTTTGGCCAGATCTACGTGTCCGGATACAAAATCAGCATGAAAATGGGTTTCAAAAATATATTTTATAGTTGCACCAGCATCTTTAGCCTTCTTTAGATAAGGCTGAACTTCGCGAAGCGGATCAATGATCGCAGCTTCACCGTTACTCTCGATATAGTAAGCCGCTTCGGCCAAACATCCAGTATAAATTTGTTCTATCTTCATTTATCTCAAAAATAAGGTTATTATCGGCTAACTATTGATTTTTCAAACCAAATTACAGAAGTTTTACTTTAAGCAGTCAGCTCTCCGCGTAAAGATTGTTCCATTAAACGGGAGATTTCCTTAGCCTCCAGCTCCTGGCCCATCAGGTACATGAGTTTAGTTACGGTGGCTTCAAAGGTCATATCAAAACCACTGATAATTCCCATTTGCTGTAACTTTTTACTCGTTTCATATTTCCCCAGCTCTACAGAACCGCCCTGGCACTGAGAAATATCCACAATCAGTTTTCCTTTATCAATCGCTTCTTGTAAGCTATCGATGAACCATTGGGCAGTAGTGGTATTTCCAGAACCAAAAGTTTCCAGTACAATCGCATCTACAGAAGACCTGGTAATGGCTTGTACAGCTTGAGGGGTGATGCCGGGATACAATTTTAACACCCCAATATTAGCGTTGAAATTAGTTTGCACCTTTAGCGGTTCGGTTGCGTGGCGATGGATGTAGTTATTATAAAAGGATAGATTTACTCCTGCTTCTGCCAGAATAGGATAGTTTGGAGATTGGAAGGCTTCAAATTTTTCAGAATTATATTTGATCGACCGGTTTCCCCTAAATAGCTGGTAATCGAAATAAATACAGACTTCAGGTACCATAGCCAGGCCGTTATTTTTAGTCGCCACAATTTCTAATGCAGTGATGAGGTTTTCTTTGGCATCTGTCCGGATTTCCCCGATTGGCAATTGTGAACCTGTTAGCACAACTGGTTTATTGAGGTTTTGGAGCATAAAGCTTAAAGCGGATGCAGTGTAAGCCATGGTATCTGAACCATGTAAAACCACAAATCCGTCATAGGTTTCATAAGTACGCTCAATAATAGCGGCCAGCTCTGCCCAGATCAGCGGGTCCATGTTGGATGAATCCAGGATAGGATCAAAAGAGTGCACATCCAGGTGATAGTTTAACCGGGCAAGTTCTGGCACATTTTGCTGAATTTGTTTAAAATCAAAGGGGATCAGTGCACCCGTTAATGGATTGTTGACCATACCGATGGTTCCACCGGTATAAATTATCAGGATTTTTGTCATTTAATATCAGACGTTAAATATTTTAATAGAATTTGCAGTAGTCACTTCTGCAACTTCTTCCAGGGCAATATGATAGATATCAGCTACTTTTTGTGCAATATGAACCAGGTAACTGCTTTCATTTGGTTTCCCTCTAAAAGGTACTGGGGCAAGATAGGGAGAATCAGTTTCCAGTACCAGGTGCGCTAGCGGGATAGAAGAAAGCACCTCGTCTAATCCTGCTTTTTTATAGGTAACCACGCCGCCTATACCCAGGTAAAACCCAAGTTCGATAGTTTTAAGCGCTTGTTCAAGATTGCCGGTAAAGCAGTGGAGGATCCCTCTCAGATCTTCGCCTTTTTCTTCTTCCAGGATTTCAAAAACTTCATTAAATGCTTCCCGGCAATGGATTACAATGGGAAGTTTCATCGCTTTGGCCCATTTAATTTGTTGCCTGAAAGCATCCTGCTGGATTGCTAAGGTAGTTTTATCCCAATACAGATCAATCCCGATCTCGCCTATGGCATAGATCTGCCTGCCGGTCATACTTTCATAAATCTCCTTTAAAACTGCTTCATATCCTTCTTTCACCTCACAGGGGTGGAGGCCCGACATCGCAAAACAGTTTTGAGGATATTTTTTTACCAGGCTGTCAATTTTAGCGATGGAAGAAATATCTACATTAGGGAGAAACAAACGGTCTATTTTATTTTCAAAACAGCGCTGAAAAAGCAAAGCTTGTTTTTCTTCGTCTGTTTCATAATATAAATGCGTGTGCGTATCGGTTAAAAACATAAAACAAAGTTAATAAAAAAACCCTGTCCGAAATTCGAACAGGGTTTCCGATCTGGAACAGATCAATTATTTATTTAACTGCAGGGTTCATTGTAACCGGTGCAGCAGGAGCTCCTGTAGGTTTTTTGATGTCAGTAATTTCCACATCAAAGGCTAATGGAGAGAATGGGGTAATACCACCCTGAGGCATTCCACCTTCGCCATAACCCAGGCTTGAAGGAATGATTAAAGTGATTTTTCCACCTTTACCGATTAACTTAAGGCCTTCGTCAAATCCTGGGATTGCTCTGCCTAAAGTAAATGGACGCGGGCCATATTGTGCCATTGGGTTTACTTTACCTGATTCTTTTGCTACTTTTTCTACGCTTGTATCAAAGATGTTTTCTTTACCATCAGATTTTTTAGGTAATAATTTACCTGTGTAGTTTACCATTAAGGTATCTGTAGGCGTAGCTCTCTGGCTATCACCAGGAGCAGTGATTACATATTGTAAACCAGATGCTGTAGTTTGTACTTTTAATTTATTTTCTTCGATAAAAGTTTTGATCTTTCCAGCTTCTGCTGCTTTATGTCTTGCTACTGTAGCCTGGAAATCTTTCTGGAAAAATTCAGTTGCTTTTTTCTGGAATACAGAATCTGGCTCGCCTGCAGCTTTGTGCATTACTTTTTCGATTTTCACGGTAAATACCATGTATTTATCTTTCTGAGTAGCTGGTTTAGGCTGACTAGAATATTTAGCCATAGAATCCAGGTCAATTTTGAAAGTTGCACTGTCACCTTCAGCTAATAACATTAAAGCATCAGAGATATCACCTGCCCATTGTTTTTTAGAAACAGGGAATACAGCTGGCTGCTGATTATCGTAAGTGCTGCTGGTTACTGAATCTTTTTCTGTTTTTTGGATGGCGTTGATCTTGATGATATCACCTTCAACAATTTTAGCTTTTCCTTCAGTTTTGTGAATTTGGTACATTAAGCCTCCAGGACCTTTTTTGAAGTTGTTACAAGCTGCTAATCCAAGTGTAGCAGCGAAAAGAAATACGAATGATTTTTTCATTTTAGTTTAAATTGTTTTTTTAATAGTCATGTCGCTTGCATGGAATGTACCGGTTTTGTTGATTGAGCGGTAAGCCTATGCAGGTTTCATTTTTAGATTTTATTGTTTTATTTGTCTTTTTTACAGCTTTAATGCTGTGGTTTATGGTCGTTATTGTAATAGTTGTGTTTTATATTCTGGCAAGATAGACTTAAAATAACTAACGGTATCCTCAAGGTTTCTTTCTGACGCGCCTCCGGCAGCATTTCTGTGCCCGCCACCATCAAAAAATTTCTTGCAGATCTCATTTGCAGGGAAGTCACCTGTAGAGCGCAAAGATAATTTAACTTTATCCTTCCGTTCAATAATGAAAGCGGCTAATTTAATACCATTTATTGAAAGTGCATAATTTACAATCCCTTCGGTGTCTCCGGTCACGATCTCAAAACGGCTAAGTTCTTCGGCAGTTACCGTGATAATGGCCGTGTTTAATTCCCTGATGATCTCCAGTTTATTGGTCAGACAATTACCTAAGAACCTTAAACGGTTTTCTGTGGCATTGTCGTATACCAGCTGATGAATACGCCAGTGTTCTGCACCAGCATCAATCAGGTCTGCCCCTATTCTGTAAACTTCTGCATTTGCAGATTGAAACCTGAAAGAGCCAGAATCTGTCATAATCCCTGTATATAAACAAGTCGCAATGTCTTTGTTCATCATCGCAGCATCATCCAGTTCATTTACGATAAAATCGTAAACCAGTTGTGCAGCGGCACAGGCATTAATGCTCCAGTGTCTGTAATCATCAAAATCTTCCGGATCAAGATGGTGGTCTATCATGATTTTATAAGCAGAAGATTCGCGGATTAATTCACCTAGTTCATTGATGCGGCTCAGTGTATTAAAGTCCAGGCAAAAAACAAGCGCAGCTTCAGCAACGAGCTGTTCTGCTTTTTCTTTCGCTTCTGTATAGATAACTACATCAGAGTTATTTGGCAGCCAATGTAAAAAGTAAGGATAATCAGTTGGGGTAACTACAGTTACATGGTGCCCTTTCTGGATTAGATAAGCATATAACCCCAAAGACGAGCCCATCGCATCGCCATCTGGTTTATGGTGTGTCGTAATTACAATTTTCTGTGGCGTTGCCAGCAGTGTTTTAAGTTCGGATAGAGATAGCATATTTTTCGCTGCAAAGCTACTAATTTAATGATTAAATGGTTCCTTTATATTTCCTATTCAATATTAAAATGTAGTTTTGCAAAAAAAATAACACAAGATGAGTACAAACAGAACATTTACAATGATTAAACCAGATGCAGTAGCAAATGGACATATCGGTGCAATTATTAATGACATCACTGCGGCTGGTTTCAAAATCGTTGCTTTAAAATACACAAAACTAACAGAAGAAACTGCTGGTAAATTCTACGAAGTTCATAAAGAACGTGGTTTTTATGGTGATTTAGTAAGCTTCATGTCTTCAGGACCTATCGTTGCTGCTATTTTAGAAAAAGATAACGCAATTGCAGATTTCAGAACATTAATTGGTGCGACTAATCCAGCTGATGCTGCAGAAGGTACTATCCGTCAGAAATATGCAAAATCTATTGATGCAAATGCTGTTCACGGATCTGATTCTGACGAAAATGCTGCAATTGAAGGAGATTTCTTCTTTACTGCTGCTGAACGTTTCTAGTTCCTGCTCCATTTAAAGATTTAGACAAGCACCTTTCTGAGGTGCTTGTTTTAGTTCCACCCTATATTAACCGAACCAAACAGATGAAGAAATTATTAATTACCCTGCTGCTCCCTTGCTGCATGTATACCGTTCAGGCGCAAACTAAAAAGAAGGCACCTGTTAAAAGAGCAGTCACCACCAGAAAAGCAGGCACAACTGTAGTTCAATCTACTTTTGCAAAACCAACCAGCACATTAGATTCAGCAAGTTATGCTTTTGGAATGTCGATGGCTTCCAGCTTAAAGAATGACGGGATTAAGAGCCTGAACTATGATTTATTAATTAAAGGGCTTAAAGATGCTTTTGGTGAGAAGCCAACCTTATTCACCCAGGAAGCCTCTCAAAAAGCAATTGGCAATCTTTTTAATACGATTAAGCAGTCTAAGTTTTCTGTAAACATTAATGAAGGCAAAGCCTTTTTAGAAAATAACAAGAAAAACCCAAGTGTTAAAACTACAGCCAGTGGTTTACAATACCTTGTGATCACCCCGGGCAGCGGAGTTATGCCAAAGGCTACAGATACGGTTTTAGTAAATTATACAGGTAAATTATTGAGCGGAAAACAGTTTGACAGTTCTTATGACAGAAGCGAACCGCTTTCTATTACGCTAAACAGGGTCATCCCAGGCTGGACAGAAGGGGTGCAGCTGATGTCTCCAGGTGCAAAATACAAATTCTTCATTCCTTATCAGCTTGCTTATGGAGAGCGTGGTGCAGGTCAGGATATTCCGCCCTATAGCACACTGATTTTTGAAATCGAGCTTCTTAAAATAAACGGCAGATAAGATTCTGGCAAACCATTCTAAAAATAGTTTGTTGTGTTCAAATAAATTAAATCAAACTATCATGAACATGAAAAGATATTTTCCTCTAGCCCTTGTTGCCCTACTAATGACTACCCTTGCAAGTTGCTCTGCAATTGAAGGAATATTTAAAGCTGGCGTATGGTCTGGCGTAATTATAGTTGTTGTAATCTTAGCGATAGTAATCTGGGTAATCAGCAAAATTTTTGGCGGCGGTAAAAGCTAGTCCTTAAAGAAATACAATCTCATTAATAACCTCAGAACCGGCGCGTTCATTCAACTTCTGGATGATGCCGGTTCTTACCATTAAAAGCTCGTTTTTAATCACCGAAGATTCAATCCGGACAAATAGTTTTTTATGGGCAATATAGATTTGTGTAGTCCGGTTCCCTATGGCAGTGCCCATAATTTCGGGCCACATGGCCACCACACCAGTTTCATCAAACTTTCCTTTTAGCCTGTAGACACCCAGCATTTTAGTGATGGCATCCTTTAGGGTCATATCATTAGGTTTACGCATGTTTTATTGCTCCGTTAGTGACTTCAAACAAAGTTACAGGAACTTTGATCTGGTTAAAAATATTCAGGACTCTTTCTCTTCCCGTATCGGTAATAAAGATCTGGCCAAAATCATGGTGAGAAACCATTTCCATCAGCTTATGCATACGCTTATCATCTAGCTTATCAAAAATATCATCCAGTAACAGTAAGGGTTTAAATCCTTTATATTTTTCTACATATGCATATTGGGCAAGTTTTAGGGCAATCAGGAAAGACTTTTGCTGCCCTTGCGAGCCAAATTTCTTAAGCGGCATATCGCGCAGGGTAAAGATCAGGTCATCTTTATGTATCCCTGTAGTTGTCCTTTCCAGCACTTTATCTTTTTCTACAGACTGCTGCAATAAAGTTTCAAATGGTGTATCATTTAATTGTGAATGATAAATCAAACTCACCTGTTCTGCATCTGTGGTCAGATACTGATAGTATTTATTGAACAGTTCGATATAATCGATCATAAACTGCTTACGCTTTGAAAAGATCTTTTTACCTGAGCTGGCCAGCTGTTCATCAAATATTTCCAGCAATGCCGGATCATAACGCCTTGTTACTGCAATTTGCTTTAGTAAGGCATTTCTGTTTAGCAAATGCCGGTTATAGATCATCAGCTCATCCAGGTACTGGGCATCAGTTTGTGAAATCACATTGTCCATAAACCTGCGGCGCTCCTCACTGCCATCCATAATAATGGTTACATCATAAGGAGAAATCATCACTAGCGGGAATAGCCCGATATGATTAGCCAGTTTATCGTATTCCTTTTTATTTCGCTTAAACTGTTTTTTCTGGTTTTTTTTTACCCCACAAGTGATCTTTTCGTTTTTTTCCTGACGGTCAAAATCGCCCTGGATCATAAAAAGCTCTTCTTCTGTTTTGATCTGCTGGCTATCTATCGGATTGAAATAGCTCTTACACAGGCACAAATAGTGGATTGCATCCAGCAAATTTGTTTTTCCGGCGCCATTATTTCCGATAAATGCATTAACAGTTTTAGAAAACCGTAAGTCAGCGTCAGAATAATTCTTAAAATTGAGGAGTGTAATGTTTTTTAACCACATAGTAATATCCTCAAAGTTACCGTTTAGCTTTGTTAAAATAACGTGATCTATAGATTTGTTTACCGCCTTAAGCTATCCCTATCAGATTCAGGCGGTTTGAAATAGTACCTGCATTGAAAATTTTACTTAAATACTAAAAAAGAGGTTGATACTTTAACCGAAAAATGTATTTTTGCAATCCTTAATTTTTTTAAATAAAATGTCTACAACAGAAAAAGAAGTAAATCATAACGTTAGAAAAGGTTCATTTTTAGAAGAAAACTCTAAAAGCCTTTTATTCATTGCCGCTGCGGTAATCGTATTAGTGATCATATACTTTTGGTATCAGAACGTATATTTAAAAGACAGAGCTGTAGAAGCATCTGCAAAAATGTACAAAGCAGAACAATATGTTGGGGTAGACTCTCTGGCTAACAAAGCAATTAACGGAGATTCAGGTTATCCTGGATTTGAAAAAATCGCTGAAGAATATAACAATACAAAATCAGCAAATTTAGCTAACCTATATTTAGGTGGTATCTATTTACGTAAAGGTGAATACAAAAAAGCAGCTGAAGTTTTGGCTAAATATGCTGAAACAGGCAGTCCTGTGGCAGATCCATTAGCATTAGGCATGTTAGGTGATGCTTACAGTGAGTTAAAAGATTACAAGCAGGCAATTACTTATTACAAGAAAGCTGCTGGTAAATCTGCTAACAAATTCACTTCTCCAATGTTCCTTAAAAAATTAGGATTGGTTTATGAATCACAAAAAGACTTTAAAGATGCAGAAGAAGCATACACAAAGATCAAAGCTGAATTTCCTGCTAGCCAGGAAGCCACAATGATCGATGAATATATTGCCCGTGCTGCCGCAGCACAGGGAAAATAATAATAAAATATTTTTTTGACAAAGGCCTGCATTTTATGCGGGCCTTTTATTTTTGGTAATACTTATCTTTGTCCTATGGCATCACACTTAAAAAACTTATCCGACTTTTCTCATACTACTGTTCCTAATGGCAGTGATTATAAAATCGCAATTGCTGTAGCAGAGTGGAATGCAGACGTAACAGGCAGCTTATATAAAGGAGCCCTGGAAACACTTTTAAAACATGGCGTACTGGAAGAAAATATTCTTTCTATTGCTGTTCCGGGAAGTTTTGAGCTGACAGGTGCCGCAGAAATATTATTGAAGAAACATACAGATCTGGATGCAGTAATTTGCTTGGGATGTGTGATTCAGGGAGATACCAAGCATTTTGATTTTATCTGTGATGCAGTAGCTAATGGAGTTACTAATGTTGGTATTAAGTACAGTAAACCAGTTATTTTTGGTGTATTGACTACTAATGATCTTCAGCAAGCATTAGACAGATCTGGTGGCATCCATGGAAATAAAGGTGATGAAGCTGCAATAACTGCGATCAAAATGGCTCATTTACTGGCTACTGCCTAATTTGAAATTGCTTTTTTTCTGAATATAACGTAGATTAGCAGAAGAAAAATAATCATTCTATTATGAAAAAGGTAGCATTAGTATTGCTTGGCGTGTTTTTTGCCATCACAGTTTTAGAAGCATGCTCTTCACGTATCTGCCCGGCATACAGTTCGTATCCAAAAGGCAGCCGCAGAAAGTAGGCATATTGTAAATACGTATAAGAAAGAATTTAATGGAATGGAATCACCTTACTGATCTGAACCAGATCAGCGATATCAAATCGAAACCCGGTTATAGTTTAATTTTTAAACACAGCACCAGGTGTTCGGTAAGTATGATGGCAAAAAAACGTTTTGAGCTAGACTGGGAGATTATCCCTGAAGGTACAAACCTGTATTTTCTTGACCTGATCAGCCACCGTGCAATATCTGCACAGATAGCTGAAACATTTCAAGTTCGTCATGAATCTCCTCAGATCTTATTGATCAAAGATGGTGAGTGTGTATTAGATGCCTCTCACAGCGATATATCTGCTGATGAAGTGGCGGGATTGATTAATAATTAAAAGAGATCGTTTTCTTTAAATCAGGATGAAGACTGTAAAATACCGGACAGGTATTTGCAGCTTTTTCTATAATTTGCTTATCCTTATCTGAATAGTTATTTGCAGGAAACTCAAAGCTGGCAATTATTTCTGCTACCCGTCTTGGGTTTTCTGCCATAACTTTAGTGATTTCGCAAGTAGTTCCATCAATATCAAATCCATGTGCTTCTGCAGCAATCCCGACAATGGTTAGCATGCAGTTTCCCAAAGAAGTTGCCAGCAAATCTGTAGGCGAAAATGCTTCTCCTTTCCCTTTGTTATCAATTGGAGCGTCGGTAATGATCTCATTTCCAGAACGCTCATGTACTGAACTCGTTCTTAGCCCGCCAGTATATGTTATTTTTGAAGTTGCCATATCAATTTTATTTATATACAAGATTAAACTAATTTTTTAATCAAATCAACCCCTGCAGGTCCGGTATTATTAATAAACTCCCTTATTTAAGGCCTAAAATGCAAACTATTACAACCTACAAACATTTCATGCTTATAACAATTCAAACCTATTGCTTAACTTTGCTGAATGATCGAACTTCCGGTTGTTTCAGCAAACACAGTACAACGTAAACCAGACTGGCTTAGAGTTAAGCTTCCGGTAGGTAAAGAGTATGCACAAGTACGCAGCCTTGTAGATACCCATAAACTGCATACCATTTGTGAAAGTGGTAATTGCCCCAATATGGGCGAATGCTGGGGTTCTGGTACCGCAACTTTTATGATCCTTGGTAATATCTGTACCCGTTCCTGCTCGTTTTGCGCAGTAGCGACCGGCCGGCCAAAAGCTGTAGATACAGATGAACCTAACCGTATAGCTAATTCTGTTAAATTAATGCAGGTAAAGCATTGCGTAATTACTTCTGTAGACCGCGATGATTTAAAAGACGGCGGCTCAATTATCTGGGCAGAAACTTTACAGGCAATCCGCCGGGAAAGTCCTCAAACTACCTTAGAGACCTTAATTCCTGATTTTAGGGGAATATGGGATAACCTGTACCGGGTTTTAGAAGAGCGTCCGGAAGTGATGTCACACAATATAGAAACAGTGCGCAGGCTAACAAAACAAGTACGTGTGCAAGCAAAATATGACAGAAGCCTTGAATGTTTAAAAAGAATTTCGGAATTTGGCCTGAGAACTAAAACAGGTATTATGCTTGGATTGGGTGAAACTGAGGATGATGTACTGGAAGCAATGGATGATCTGGTAGCTAATGGTGTTCACATTCTTACCTTAGGACAATATTTGCAGCCTACCCGCAACCACCATCCTGTAGTAGACTGGATACATCCTGATCAGTTCGCAAAATATAAAGAGATTGGAATGTCAAAAGGACTTAGATATGTAGAAAGCGGACCATTGGTACGTTCTTCTTACCATGCCGAAAAGCACTTGTTTGATTTCGCAGCCAAGAAATAAAAGACACAAACAAAAAGATGTTTGAACTTGTTAGACAATCTGTATATTAGCAAACATTGGCAGCAACTAAAAAAATATCCCTCACAGAAGAAGACCTGGTGCACGCACTTAAAGGTAAGGAAACTATTGCTATACAGGCACTGTATGATATGTATTCAGGCGCGCTGCTGGGTGTAATTTCCAGGATCATACCCCATCAGGAAGTTGCAGAAGACCTGTTACAGGAAACTTTCATCAAAATATGGAACTCTGCTGATCATTATGACAGTAGTAAAGGCCGTTTATTTACCTGGATGATCAATGTAGCCCGCAATTTATCCATAGACAAACTCCGTTCTAAAGATTTTAGAAATGCGACTAAAAACCAAGACATAGAAAATAACGTAGATTTCATTGACTCGCAGAGAAAGATAACTTTCAATGCTGATACACTCGGTTTAAGAGATATGGTTACTGCACTTAAGCCAGAATTTAATGATGTATTAAATATGGTATATTTTAAAGGATATACTCATGTTGAGGCGGCAGAAGAACTGAATCTTCCATTGGGTACAGTGAAAACTCGTATCCGGATGGCTATTATGGAACTTAGAAAGCATTTTAATTAGTGAAAGAATCAAAAGCATACATCGAAACAGGCATACTTGAACTTTATGTTTTAGGACAATTAAATGTCCGGGAACAAAAAGAAGTCGAGCAAATGGCAGCTGACTTTCCTGAAATAAGGGAGGAAATCAATGCGATAGAAATTGCGATGGAAATGTATGCTATTAGTCATGCGATTGAACCTACCCTGGGTTTAGAAAAACAAATCTTTGAGGAAATATCTAAATTATCTTCAAAATCTAATTCAGATCAGGACTTCAAAAAGGAAAGCAATTCAAATCATATTTCTTCAGGCTCCATCAATTCCGGTCAGACAGAAACAGCTAAGATCATTCCGCTAAAACAAGATCACTCCGTATCTACGATCAGATCATTAAGATTTGCACTGGTAGCCTGTATCGGGTTATTGATGATGAGTGTTGTTGCACTTTATGGTGCACATGATAAATTAAGTGAAGCTAATGCTCAAATAGCGTCTTTAAATAATCAGCGTGAGCGCTTTGCAGCTACCGTGAGTTATATGAAAGATGAAAATAAAGATTTACAGGAAATTGCTTCCATTTCAGGTGATCCTACCTGGACTTCTGTAAAGCTTGCCGGAACAGCCATCTCCCCACAAGCAAAAATGATGGTATACTGGCATAAAAGCGGGCAACACGTAATGGTTGATAATACCAGGATGTCACTTCCTCAGAATGATGCCAGCCATCAATATCAATTATGGGCTATCGTAAATGGAAAACCCGTAGATTTAGGTGTATTTAATGCTGATGCGCAACCTAAAAAACTGCTGGTAGCGATGAAAGAAGTAGCGGCTGCACAAGCATTTGCAGTTACGCTGGAAAAACGTGGCGGCAGTACCGCACCAACTATGGAAAAGATGGTTGTACAGGGTGTAGTATCTATATAATTAATCCTTTTAGCGTGATTGGAATTTGCCTGGCTACTTGTGTAGCCGTAACGCTTACTTGAGAAACTGCAAGTTCATCACCAGCTTTACCATGCAAATAACAGGATAAACATGCAGCTTGAAAAGCAGTATAACCCTGTGCAAGAAAAGCAGCAGTCAGCCCGGTTAGCACATCTCCCATCCCACCCTGCGCCATCGCAGGATTTCCCGTTACATTGATATTAATATCTCCTGTAGTGCTAATTATAAAAGTATATTGGTTTTTAAGGACAATCACACTGTTTAACCGGACCGCTTCAGTTCTGGCACACATCAGGCGTTCCCACCAGGAAGAATGATGGCCAAATAAATTATCAAACTCTTTCATATGCGGGGTCAGTATGGAACCTGCCGTAATTTGTTTTAGCATTTCCTTATTCGCTGCTAAGATATTTAAGGCATCCGCATCAATAACTAAAGGGACAGACAGGTTAAGGAGCCCCTTCAACAAGGCAACAGCATCTTTACCAGTACCTAAACCAGGCCCAATGGCTATTGCTTTATACTGATCAGCTGTAATAGAATTTAGCTTTTCCCTTTCCAGGTACATGACCTCAGGCATCGAACTATTTAGCGATGTAAGTCCGTCAAAAGGGATACAAGCGGTGGTAAGCCCTGCTCCCCCGTATAAACATGCTTTAGCAGCTAATAAAGCAGCACCCATCGTTTGCGATGCGCCTGCGACAATTAAAGCATGTCCATAGGTGCCTTTATGCGTGAACGAAGATCTTGGTTTAACCCATTTACGAATGGTATCAGCGTCCATCAGCGTCCATATAGAATCAGCTTGCTGGATAAAATCTTCATCCAAGCCAATCTGAACTACCCGGAACCGCGATAAAGCAGTTACAGATTCAGGAAAAAAGAAATTAATCTTAGGCCGCTGAAAACAGATTACCAGATCGGCTTTAAGATAAACAGCATCCTTCTGCAAAAGACCTTCAGCAGGAAAGCCCGTGGGCACATCCACTGCAATTACTTTACGGTTTAACCCGTTTACTATTTTAACAAGCGCAAGATAATCACCTTCCAGGGGCTTATTCAATCCAGAACCTAATACTGCATCAATAATGACTTCATCCGCTACTTTGGCAAAGTCATTTTCAGTGTTCACCTGAAAAATCCCCAGACCAAGCCGCCGTAAAAAATGTAGGTTTGTCTTATATTCTTTCGTTTCCGGGGAAGAAAACTGTACCAGGTAAACTGAAATATGGCTGTATCCGCGGTCGCGCAGCAACCGGGCAATCGCCAATCCATCTGCACCATTATTTCCCTTACCGCAAAGTATGGCGATGGTGACAGCAGGGTCGGCTACCTCTTCTATAAATGCATTCACAAAAGCTATAGCAGCAGACTCCATTAATTCAATGGAAGAGATCTGCTGTTTGGCTATCGTAAATGCATCAGCTGCACGTGTTTGTTCTGAAGTAAGTAATTTTAACATAAGTCAGCCTCATTAACATCTATCTATCTATCTATCTATCTATCTATCTATCTATCTATCTATCTATCTATCAATAAGCTAATCTACTTTTACAAGCCCATTTCTTTCTTTAAGAATTTACCCGTCAAACTGATAGGATTTTGCGTAAGACCTTCGGGCGTACCTTCAAAAATAATCCTTCCGCCACCAATACCACCCTCTTCACCCAAATCAATTACCCAATCGGCCACTTTCACTACATCCAGGTTATGTTCAATAACTAAAACTGTATTTCCTTTATCAACTAATTCATTTAAGACCCCTAATAATACATTGATATCTTCAAAATGTAAACCCGTAGTTGGCTCATCCAGGATGTAAAATGTTTTTCCGGTATCTTTTTTAGAAAGCTCTGTTGCCAGTTTAACCCTTTGTGCCTCTCCACCAGATAAAGTCGTAGAAGATTGCCCCAAAGTGATATACCCTAGCCCAACATCTTTCAGTGTTTTAATCTTACGGTAAATAACCGGCATGTTTTCAAAAAACGTACAGGCGTCTTCAATACTCATATCAAGTACATCACTGATCGATTTACCGCGATACCGTACCTCCAGCGTTTCCCTGTTGTATCTTCTGCCACCACATTCTTCACATGGGACATGTACATCAGGTAAAAAGTTCATTTCAATAAGCTTCATTCCCGCACCCTGGCAAGTTTCACATCTTCCACCTTTTACATTGAAAGAAAAACGCCCTGGTTTATATCCCCGTATTTTAGCTTCGGGAAGCTGCACATATAAGTTCCTGATATCAGAGAATACCCCTGTGTAAGTAGATGGGTTTGACCGGGGAGTTCTGCCAATAGGCGCCTGGTCAATTTCAATTACTTTATCAATTTCTTTAATCCCGTTTATTTTTTCATAAGCTAAGGGATGTTTTTTAGCCCTAAAGAAGTGATGGTTCAATATCGGATACAAGGTTTCCGTAATTAAACTGGATTTACCACTTCCGGAAACACCCGTTACGGCAATAAATTTACCCAATGGAAAATCTACAGAAACATCTTTTAAGTTATGCCCGCTTGCTTTTATGATAGACAATTTATGGCCATTTCCTTTTCTCCTCTTTTTAGGAACGGTGATTTCTTTTTCACCGTTCAGGTAAGCAGCGGTTAGCGTTTTGGATTTTAAGATTTGCGCAGGTGTTCCCTGGGCAACGATCTGTCCACCATGCAAACCAGCAGCCGGGCCCACATCAATTACATAATCGGCTTCCAGGATCATGTCTTTATCATGTTCTACCACTAAGACCGTGTTCCCCAAGTCCCGCAGGTTTTTAAGGGCACCGATCAAACGTTCATTGTCCCGCTGGTGCAAACCAATACTTGGTTCATCCAGGATATACATTACATTCATCAGCTGCGAGCCAATTTGTGTAGCCAAACGGATCCGCTGTGCCTCCCCTCCGGATAATGTCCTTGCGGTACGGTCAAGAGAAAGATAATTTAACCCCACATCAGACAAAAACCCTAACCTGGTCCTGATTTCTTTTAAGATTTCTTTTGCAATGGTATTCTGGCGCTCGCTTAAACGATCTTCTACTGCTACAAACCAGGTTTTTAAGCTGTTGATATCCATTTCAGCCAGTTCAAAGATATTCTTACCCGCTACTTTAAAATGTAAGCTTTCTTTTTTCAGCCTTGCTCCTTCACAAACCGGGCAGGTTTTTAGCTTACGGAAGTTTTCCATATCATCTACGGCACCTTCTCCTTTTTTATCATTTTGCTCTTCCAGCAATTTAATGATCCCGTCAAAAGTGATCTGATAGTTCTGAACATTCCATTTATTATATTCTACTGCTACAGAAAGCAGATCAGGACTACCATTTAGAATGATATTAATGATCTCATCGCCCAATTTTTCAATTGGCGTAGAAAGAGAGAAGCTATATTTTTTAGCCAGTGCTTTAATCACCTGGAACATCCAGATATCGCGGTACTCGCCCAGTGGCGCTAAACCACCGCTCATGATACTTAATTTTGGATTAGGCATCACCGATTCCTTATCCACTACAAAAATATATCCCAAACCATCACAGCGCTCACAAGCACCGTACGGAGAGTTAAAAGAAAAACTGTTTGGCTGTGGCTCATCATAAGAAATCCCCGTGGTAGGGCACATTAAAAACCGGCTAAAATGAGAAACATTGTTTTCCTTATCGCTAATTTTTATAATTCCTTTACCTACTTTCATGGCTGTTTGTAAAGAATCAATCAAACGTTTTTGATCGTCTTTATCCACTAAGAGCCGGTCTACTACAATTTCAATATCGTGGATCTTGTACCGGTCTACCTGCATTTTTGGCGTCATATCCTGAATTTCTCCATCAATACGCACTTTTACATATCCCTGTTTACGGATCTGTTCAAATAACTCGCGGTAATGCCCTTTTCTTCCTTTAACTACAGGGGCGAGGATATTGACAGCAACACCTTCATATTTCTTATATACATTACCAAGGATCTGATCTTCGCTCATGCGCTCCATTTTCTCTCCGGTATTGTAAGAGAAAGCATCAGCGGTACGGGCATAAAGCAAACGCATAAAATCATAGATCTCTGTAATTGTACCTACCGTAGATCTTGGGTTTTTGCTGGTTGTTTTCTGCTCTATCGCGATTACAGGACTTAAACCAGATACTTTATCTACATCAGGCCTTTCCATCCCTCCCATAAACTGGCGGGAATAGGCACTGAATGTTTCCATGTATCGGCGCTGCCCTTCGGCATAGATGGTGTCAAATGCCAGAGAAGATTTACCGCTTCCGCTTAAACCGGTAATGACTACCAGTTGGTTACGCGGAAAAGAAATATCTATATTTTTAAGGTTGTGAACCCTGGCACCGTATACTTCAACATCTTTTTGCTCGCCCAGGTCGATGGTATTTTTGCTCATATATTTTAAAAAACGCTATTGAAATCCTATAAATTAAGACAGCAAATTTGCAGCCACAAAAATGCTAAAAATTTTATCATCAGAAAAGCTTTTTAAGGGATTTGACAGAAACAATAGAAACACAAAAAGCCGGCAAATAGCCGGCTTCCCCAATTGCATGTCAATATTATTTTTATTCCGTTGTGGTATTTGCTGCCAATACACTCTTAGAGGAATGGTAACCATACCGCACAGGGTCTTTTAAAATCTCTTTCATAGATATAAGCTTGTAAACATAGCCGCCAGTTTCACGGTTAAGCCTCATCTTAAAATAATTATCCTGATTTTGCCTGTGAATCTGCTTTTTCATGTGGTTATCACCTACATTATAAGCAGCAGCAACTAATGTCCAGCTGTCAAAGGTCCCATAAAGTTCTTTGATATACTTACAGGCTGCGATCGTAGATTTTTTTAAATTTTCACGTTCATCAACTTCAGCGTTAACTTTTAAGCCATAACTCCTTGCTGTACCCGGCATGAATTGCCAGAATCCATTTGCACCTTTGGGAGACATCCCGCCACGCAAACCTGACTCTACCAGGGGAACATATTTGAAATCGTCAGGGATACCGTAAGCGGCAAGAATGGGTTCGATAACCGGGAACCATTTTTCTGCCATCTGGTGTAAACGATTTGTTTGAAGGTGACTATAATTATGGGCAGCAAGAACTTTCTTCATTTTTCGCTCTACCTTCCTGTCACCCAGAGGTAAAGATTCTTCTGCAAAATTTAACTGAGCCATTAGAGATGCCGGCTCTTTTTTTATGGTAGTGATCGTTTTTGCAACGATTTTTGTACTGGTATTAACTTCTTTTTTTTGACTTTTTGCTGCTTGGGGCATGTTGTAAGCAAACACTTTTGCCATAACCAGTAATCCTAAAATCACTGAACATGTTATTATGTGTTTCTTTATCATTTTCCTCCTTTTTTTGGTGAATAATTGTAAAACGCCTGCAAACATACAATATATTTATCTAATTATCAACCTTTTACAATTTTAGGGTCATAAATCCCTGTTTAAACACCTGTTAACAATGATTTTTAATTTATCAGCACCACTGAAAATTAAGGCTACAAATTCATTGATTTTTATTAAATTTGCACCCCGCATTAATTATGTGGTTAACAGCGTATCATGACAAATAACAACAACAGGAACAGTCGGGATGACAAGTCCAAACCGGGAAACCGAAG
>Ga0247807_10000098_pt1 | contig 73107 bp, 74 predicted proteins | sample UWRJL074202C1_FD_179931 | JGI IMG/M metagenome (GOLD analysis project Ga0247807, IMG submission 179931) | Plant litter microbial communities from Arlington Agricultural Research Station in Wisconsin, United States - UWRJ-L074-202C-1 | ecosystem: Environmental > Terrestrial > Plant litter >...
ACTCTCGAACTACTGGGGCTACAACACCATCGGCTTCTTCGCCCCGCACAACAGCTACGCCTCGAGTGGCCAGCTCGGCCAGCAGGTGCAGGAGTTCAAGGGAATGGTGCGCGCCATGCACACCGCTGGCATCGAGGTCATCCTCGACGTGGTGTACAACCACACCGCGGAGGGCAACCACCTCGGCCCGACCATCTCCATGCGCGGCATCGACAACGCGGCGTACTACCGCCTCGTGGACGACGACCAGCGCTACTACATGGACTACACGGGCACGGGAAACTCGCTCAACGTGGGCCACCCGCACTCGCTCCAGCTGATTATGGACTCGCTGCGCTACTGGGTCACCGAGATGCACGTCGACGGATTCCGCTTCGACCTGGCGTCCACCCTCGCGCGTGAGTTCTACGACGTCGACAAGCTGTCGACCTTCTTCGAGCTTGTGCAGCAGGACCCGGTGGTCTCGCAGGTGAAGCTCATCGCCGAGCCCTGGGACATCGGACCCGGCGGCTACCAGGTCGGAAACTTCCCGCCCCAGTGGACGGAGTGGAACGGTAAGTACCGCGACACCGTGCGCGATTTCTGGCGCGGTGAGCCGTCGACCCTGGGTGAGTTCGCTTCGCGAATCACCGGATCGGCCGACCTCTACGAGCACTCCGGTCGACGCCCCGTCGCCTCGATCAACTTCGTGACCGCACACGACGGCTTCACCATCGCCGACCTCGTGTCGTACAACGAGAAGCACAACGACGCCAACGGCGAAGACAACAACGACGGGGAATCCCACAACCGCTCGAACAACTTCGGCGTTGAGGGCCCCACCGACGACCCCAACGTTCTGGTGCTGCGTGCGCGCCAGCAGCGCAACTTCCTCGCCACCATGCTGCTCTCGCAGGGTGTTCCGATGATCCTCCACGGTGACGAGCTGGGACGCACCCAGCTCGGCAACAACAACACCTACGCGCAGGACTCCGAAATCAGCTGGGTGCATTGGGATCAGGCAGACGGGCCCCTCATCGAGTTCACTGCTGCTCTTGTGCGACTGCGCAAAGAGCATCCGACATTCCGCCGCAGCCGCTTCTTCGACGGTCGCCCCGTGCGCCGAGGCGAGGGCGAGCCGCTGCCGGACATCGTGTGGCTGCAGCCCGACGGTTCCGCCATGGCACCCGAGGACTGGGGCTCGGGCTTCGGGCGCGCCATTGGTGTGTTCCTCAACGGTGAAGGCATCGGTGGACGCGACGCCCGCGGTGAGCGCATCACTGACCTGCACTTCATCGTTCTGTTCAACGCACACGACGCGGCGGTGGACTTCACACTCCCCGCCGACGAGTACTCGCCCGTCTGGGAGATCGTGGTGGACACCGCAGGTATCAGCGCGGACTCCGAACCGCGCGTTGCCGGCTCCGACGTCACCGTCGAAGCCAAGTCGCTGATTGTGCTCCGCGCCCACGTCGAGCCCGAAGTCGAGGCTGACCACTCTGTGGCTGCATCGCTCTCCGTGCTCGTCGGCTCCACCGCGGACGACGCCCCCTCGGCACAGCCGGCGGTGTGACCATGACCGTCCCCGTCTCGACGTACCGCCTCCAGATCCGATCGTCCTTCGACCTCAACGCCGCAGCCGACATCGTGGCGTACATCCGAGAACTCGGGGGCGACTGGGTCTACCTGTCGCCGCTCCTTGCGGCGACAACCGGGTCCGACCACGGGTATGACGTGGTCGACCATTCCCTTATTGATCCCGCACGGGGTGGCGAGGCCGGTCTTGACCGCCTCGCCACCGCGGCCCACACCCACGACCTCGGGGTGTTGATCGACATCGTCCCGAACCACGTCGGTGTCTCAGACCCACACGAGAACCCGTGGTGGTGGGACGTGCTGCGGAACGGCCAGTCTTCCCGGTACGCCGAGGCGTTTGATATCGACTGGGCATTTGGAGAGGGAAAACTCCGCATTCCCGTGCTCGGCGGCACGATCGACGAGGCCCTCGAGGCCGGCGAGATCACCGTCGAGGACGGCGAGCTGCACTACTTCGACAATCGGTACCCTCTCGCGCCCGGAAGTGCCCAGCGAGGCGACTCCGTGCGCGAGGTCTACGCTCGCCAGAACTATGAGCTGATGAACTGGCGGCGCGCGGACGCCGAACTGAACTACCGGCGATTCTTCGCCGTCAACACGTTGGCGGGAATCCGGGTCGAGATCCCCTGGGTCTTCACCGAATCCCATGCCGAGATTGTGCGCTGGGTCACTGAGGGGCTCGCCGACGGAATCCGCGTCGACCATCCCGACGGCCTGGCCGATCCGGGTGGGTACCTCGATGCACTGGCCGCGGCCACCAACGGCACCGAGGTGTGGGTCGAAAAGATCCTCGAGGGCGACGAAGAGCTCCCCTCCTTCTGGGCAACCGCCGGCACCACCGGCTACGACGCCCTTGCGGACATCGACCGGATCCTCGTCGACCCCGCCGGACAGGAGCCGCTCGACGCGCTCGACACCCGGCTCCGGGGGCGCGCGCAGCCGCTGGACTGGCACACGCTGATCCACGGCACCAAACGCACCATTGCCGACACGATCCTCCGCTCGGAAGTGCTGCGCCTCGAGCGCGAGCTCCCCGAGCCCATCGAGAAGGCCGACGATGTCCTCGCCGAGCTCCTCGCCTGCTTCCCCGTCTACCGGTCGTACCTCCCGATCGGCGCCGAGCACCTGACCGCGGCCGCGTTCCTCGCAAAGAAGCACCGCCCCGAGCTGGCAGCGACGATCGACCAGGTCGCCGCGATCCTCGCCGATCCCACCCAGCCCGCCGCGATCCGCTTCCAGCAGACCTCGGGAATGGTGATGGCCAAGGGCGTGGAAGACACCGCGTTCTACCGCTACAACCGGCTCTCCTCTCTCACCGAGGTGGGCGCCGACCCCGCAGAATTTTCGATCGACGTCAACGAATTCCACCGCCGGCAACTGCTGCGTCAGGCGAGCTCGCCCGCGTCGCTCATCGCCCTCTCGACCCACGACACCAAACGGGGCGAAGACACCCGCGCGCGCATCTCGGTACTCGCCGAGATCGCCGAACGATGGGCGACCACACTCGACGATCTGCGCGAGCGTGCCCCGCTCGGCGACGGCCCGCTGGAGAGTCTGCTCTGGGAGTCCCTGATCGGCGCCTGGCCCGCGTCGCGAGAGCGCCTGCACGCCTACGCCGAGAAGGCCTCCCGCGAAGCCGGAAACTCGACAACGTGGACAGAGCCCAACGAAGAGTTCGAGCAGAAGATGCACGCGCTCATCGACAGCGTCTTCGACGACCCCGCGGTGGCGCAGATCATCTCCGAGTTCGTCGCCTCCATTGAGCAGCCCGGCTGGTCGAACTCGCTGACGGCGAAGCTGATCCAGCTCACCGCTCCGGGCATTCCGGATGTTTATCAGGGCAGTGAACTGTGGGAGACAAGCCTTGTTGATCCCGACAACCGTCGCGCCGTGGACTTCGACATCCGCCGGCTGTACCTGGCCGCCATCGATGCCGGAGCCACCCCTCCGATCGATGAAACCGGCGCAGCCAAGCTGCTGATCACCGCGCGGGCACTTCGATTGCGCCGCGACTTCCCCGAGCTGTTCACTCGCTACGCCGCCCTTCCCGTCCTCGGGTCGGCCGCGACACACGCGATTGCATTCGACCGGGGCGGCGCCATCTCGGTCGGCACGCGACTGCCCGTGGGACTCGCCGCACGCGGCGGATGGGGCGACACCACACTGGTCCTTCCCGGACGCCGAGTGGTTGACCTCTTCTCTGGTCGCGAATTCGACGGCGGAAGCATTGCGCTGGCCGACCTGCTGTCCACTTACCCGGTTGCTCTTCTCGCACCGGTTGCCGCATTCTCGGAGGTCACCGAATGACTCGTACGCAACCCATCGAGGTCTGGGCACCCCTGGCATCCCGCGTCACGCTTCGATTGACCGATCGGGATGTCGCCATGGACCAGGGCGCCGCAGGCTGGTGGCGCTCTCCCGTTGAGTTGACGACCGGCACCGAGTACGGGTTTGTGCTGGACGACGAGTCGGATCCCATTCCCGACCCCCGTTCGCGCCGCCAGCCCAACGGTGTGCACTCCCTGAGCGCTGTCTTCGACCCGCACGCCCACCGCTGGCAGGACGCCACCTGGACGGGGCGCCAGCTGGCCGGAGGTGTCATCTACGAGATGCACATCGGAACATTCACGCCCGAGGGAACCCTCGATTCAGCGATCGAACGTCTTGATCACCTCGTGGACATCGGCGTCGACTTTGTGGAATTGCTCCCGGTCAACGGTTTCAACGGCACCCACAACTGGGGCTATGACGGTGTGCTCTGGCACGCGGTTCACGAGGGATACGGCGGTCCGGCGGCCTACCAGCGTTTTGTCGACGCGGCCCATGCGCGCGGCCTCGCAGTGCTGCAGGATGTCGTCTACAACCACCTCGGCCCGAGCGGCAACTACCTTCCCCGGTTCGGCCCCTATCTCCACGAGGCCAGCGCCAACACCTGGGGTTCGTCCGTCAACCTCGATGAGACGGCCGTACGCCGGTACATCCTCGACAATGCGGCGATGTGGATGCGCGATTATCACGTCGACGGTCTGCGACTGGATGCCGTGCATGCACTCGTTGACGAGAGCGACAAGCACCTCCTGCAGGAACTCGCAGAGGAGACCGACGCTTTGAGCGCCCACCTCGGACGCCCCCTCACCCTGATCGCCGAATCCGACCTCAACGATCCGAAGCTGATTATGCCGCGCGAGGCCGGCGGCTACGGACTCACCGCCCAGTGGAGCGACGACTACCACCACTCGGTCCACGTGGCGCTGACAGGTGAAACTACCGGGTACTACGCCGACTTCGAGTCCCTGGGTGCCCTCGCGAAGACCTCGACCGAGGGGTTCTTCCACAACGGCACCTTCTCGTCATTCCGTGAACGTGACCACGGGCATCCCATCGATCCCACCGTTCCGACCTGGCGCCTCGTTACGTTCGCCCAGGACCACGACCAGATCGGCAACCGCGCCATCGGTGACCGTCTCACGGCCACCCTCGACTACGGGCAACTCGCCATCGCCGCAGTGCTGACCCTCGCCGGTCCGTACACACCCATGTTGTTTATGGGTGAAGAGTGGGGCGCCTCCACCCCGTGGCAGTTCTTTACGTCGCATCCTGAACCCGAACTGGGCAAGGCCACGGCGGAGGGCCGCATCGCTGAGTTCGAAAAGATGGGCTGGGATCCCGACGTGGTTCCCGACCCGCAGGATCCGGAGAGCTTCGAGCGGTCGAAGCTCGACTGGAGCGAGTCCCGCGAGGGCGACCATGCACGGCTGCTCGCGCTGTACAGCGACCTCGCGAAGCTTCGTCGAGCCCGCCCCGAACTGACCGACCCGCGCTTTGACCGGCTCACCGCGACCTTCAGCGACGAGCTGCGCTGGTATCGACTCGATCGCGGCGATCTAACGGTGCTGATCAACTTCGGGGACGAACCGCTGACACTGCCGCTACCGCAGGCGGTTGACGTGCTGTTGTGGACGGATGCCGCCGCAACAGTCACCGGACAGGAGGCAGTCCTTCCCCCTCACACGGCACTGATTGTCGTCGCGTCGGGCGACACTACCGCCTGATTCGAGTCCGGATTCGGGGCCACCGCAAGCGCCCTCACCTCTGAAATCCGCGCCACGCGAGATGTCAAGGGGGTGCCGCTTTATTGCCGCGAGATTACACGCGTGTTTCAATATGGTGACCCCCAAAGGTGGGGAACCCGGTCTGGATTCCGGGGCGTCGTTGGGAAGGACCCAGACATGGTTGTATCTCACCCGCAGGCCCGCGAATCACGGCGCGAGCCCGCAATCGCGCTTGTCACAGATGATGTGTACAGCGTTATGACCGAGCACGAAACGCTGGGTTATATCCACAAGGTGGGCTCCGTCTACGTCGCTTTGCGCGGCGACATTCTGAGTCACGCCGTTGAAATCGGCCAGACACTCTCATGGGACAAAGCCGTCCAGATGGTGCGTCGAACCTAGTCACCGGCGGGCTCGTAAAACTGCCCCCGCCGCGGAGATCGCGCCGGGGGCAGTTTTATGCCCAAAAACGGGTGCGAAACATTTAGCATCCCGAATCGACCGTGGCAAGCCCGCGCGGCGGAAAAGCACGCATGTGAGACTGACTCGAAGAGCACGCGGCGATAGGGCACTGCTGTGTGTTTATTGGTTGCTAAGGACCCTCCGGCGACAGTCGCTGGCGGGTCATACAAACGGTGCCCGTGCGCGGGTGGCCGAATCGCGAGAGGAAGACACAAGTGGCGCAAGTCATTGAGAGCATCGACGTGGATGTTCCGGTTACGCAGGCTTACAACCAGTGGACCCAGTTCGAATCATTCCCCCATTTTCTGAGCTATGTCGACTCGATCGCGCAGGTCACCGACACCCTGACTCACTGGAAGGTGTCCATCGGCGGCGTTGAGCGGGAGTTCGACGCTGAGATCACCGAACAGCACCCCGACGAGCGCGTCGCATGGAACTCGGTCGGCGGCGACGAGAATCACGCCGGAGTCGTCACGTTCCATCGCCTCAGCGACGACAAGTCCCGTGTCACAGTGCAGCTCGACTGGGCGGCAGAAGGCCTCCTCGAGAAGGCAGGCGCCCTTCTCGGCGTTGACGACCATGTGGTCAAGGGAGACCTCAAGCGGTTTAAGGACTTCATCGAAGGAGCCGACGCCGCCACCGGCGAATGGCGCGGTGACGTCGGCCGGGTAGAGAACTAGACGCTGGTCAGAACCAGTGGTGCCTCAGCGTCGGAAGTCTCCTCCGCAGGAGCCGTCCGGCGCTGTGGCAGCCCACGGCACCCTTACGGTGCGCAGTGGTATCGAGTGGCCAACACAAATTGATGAAGCACGTACGGGGGTCTACCCTGCGTAGAGATGCACCATCCACGGCTGCGCCGTGGTTAGAGAACGGATAACAGTCACGTGGGCAAAATCCTGTATGGAGACTCGGGCGTCGAGATCGTTTTCGACGACCGCGATATGGCACATCTTCAGCTGGTGATCGGAGCGAAATTGCGACGACGCGAAAGCTTCTTTTTCTCCTGGAAGGACGACCCGAGTGTGGGCGACGGTCGCAGCAGCATCTGGATCGATGCGGCGATCCCGCTGTACTTCAAGTACTACGGCAGCAAGCAGCCCACCATCAACCGAGAGTGGCTGGAGTTGCTGACCCTGTCGGCGAACTCCGCGCAGGGTATGCAGTTTATGGATGAGCCCCACGGCACGCCCGACCAAGCCAAGGGCAAACCCTGACGCTAGTCAGCGAGCATTAGCCCTTACGGCGCGAGGTTTGGCATCGAGGTGATGCCGAACTCGTGCCGCAGGGCGCTGCGCGCGGCGTTCCAGCCACCGAGTCCGTGCACACCGGGACCGGGCGACGTTGCCGAAGAACAGAGGTAGACACCGGCAACCGGCGTACGCCACGGATCGACCACAGTAGGGCGTCGCAACAGCTGCGTGAGGTTGACGTCCCCTGCCGAGATGTCACCTCCGATGTAGTTCGGGTTCGACCAGGCGACGTCGGCTGCAGAACTCGGCGTGACCGCAAGAATTTGGTCACGGAAACCCGGCGCAAAGCGCTCGATCTGGTCGGTGATGGCCTCACTGCGGTCTGCCGTGGATCCGTGCGGAACATGCGTGTACGCCCACAGCACGTGTTTTCCCTCGGGTGCTCGGGTGGAGTCGTAGCGCGACGGCTGCGAGACCAACACGTAGGGGCTGCGAGGCAGGCGCCCGGCGGCGACAGCACGCTCGCCTCCCGCGGTCTCTGCGCGGTATCCACCAAGGTGCAGCGTCCCGGCGTCGTTAAGCCGTGTGTCTGTCCACGGCACCGGGCCCGAGAGCGCGTAGTCGACTTTCGCGATCGCGTTGCCGTAGCGGAACCGCTGCAGCGTGCGGGCGTAGCGCGCGGGCGCAGCGTCCCCGAGCAGTTTCTCGAGGGCACGGGGGGAAGTATCAAACAACACCACCCGCGACGACGGGAGGGCGGCCAGCGAGTCAATGATGGTGTCGGTGACGATGGTGCCGCCGTGCGCCCGGAGGTCGGCCGCCATGGCATCCGAAATCGCCTGGCTTCCCCCCACCGGGATCGGCCATCCGCGCGCGTGTGCGTGGGTGGCAAGCACCAGTCCCGCGGCCGCAGCCGCCAGGCTGGGGAGCTTCTGGATCGAATGCGCGATCACTCCGGTCAACAGCGCTGGTGCGACTTCTTCACGGAAGCGGCTATTCCAACCAGGTGTGCCCTGTTCAAGCACCCGCAGGCCCAATCGCGCGAGGGTTATCGGGTCGCTCGGAACACGCAGCGGTGTTGCGCCGGCGATGTCGGCAATTGACGACACATGGTCGACCAGCGGGGCGAACAGGCGGCGCCAGGCGTCACCGTCGCGACCGAGGTCGTCGGCGGTGCGATCGAGGTCCCGCCAGGCCAGCCCCGACCGACCCCCGTCGAGAGGTTGGGCGTACGACAGCTCGGGGACAACCAGGTTGATACGGTCGGCCAGCCGAAACTCGGAAAAAAACGGGGACGCGAGGGCCATCGGATGCACCGCGGACCCCACGTCGTGGTGGAACCCGGGGAGGGTGAGTTCAGCGGTGCGCGCTCCGCCGCCGATGGTGGATGCACGTTCGTACACCGTTACCGACAGCCCGGCACGCGCCAGGGTTACAGCGGCTGCGAGACCATTCGGTCCGGAACCGACGACTATTGCATCGACACTCGTCATTGGAGCCAGTATTGCATCGCGCCGCTCACCCGGCCAGCCGGTCCAGCCTTTTTTGTGCGTAAAGCTCACTCGACGATGGCCTGCCCAGCAACCAGGCGAGCCCCGCCAGCACCACCCGGGTCGCGGTCTTTGCAGGCCACCAGGCGCGTCGCAGCCCGAGCAGACGACGATATTCCGGGTCGAGGGAGGCAACGGCGCCAGCGAACAAAATCCGGTAGCCCGGCATCACCGACCGGCTTAGCGGAGGATGACGAATGAACGTCAATGCCTCGGCCACCCGCGCATCGCTCACCAGCTCGGGGCGAAACTCCTCGAGCTGTGCCCGGAGCTCTGACTCAGACGTCGCCGGTGCGCTATCACCCATGAGCCGTCCAGCCACGGACCACTCGTTGATGTACTGGTCTCCCCCGCCGGGAATCGCCGTACCGTAGTGGCGGTGGGCGCTGAGGAACGAGTCGGCAAAAACGACGTGCACCCACCGCACCAGGTCGGGGTCACCGGCCGAATACGGTTGTGTGTGGCCATCGGCGGCAACATAGGTTCCCGTGACGCGACCGTGCATGCCGCGCACAAAGGCGGACCCCGCGTCTGCCCCCTCGCGGTCGGAGAACGTCGTGGTCAGCACCCACCGCACCGTGCCGGCGAGGCGCCCGAGTGGGTCTTCGCGATAACGCGACCAGTCGTGAACCCCGGCCATAGCCCCGGGGTGCAGCGTTTGCATCAACAGCGCACGGATGCCACCGACCAGCACCGGCGTGCCGCCGTTCACCGCCCACACGGCAGACCCGGGCCCGAAGTATCCGGCGTCATCCCCCTCGGCCAGCTTGACCACCCACTCCGGTGCGCCATCGGGCGAGCCGGAGAACGCAGTGAGCAGATATCCGCGAATCCCGCGAGCCCACCGCAGGCGTGGTGTTCCCCGTCGCGCCATCAGCCGACCGTCGTTCCGAATGCCAAACCGAGAAGGTAGGTGACTCCCGCCGCTCCGAATCCGATCGCCAGTTGGCGCAGGGCACGTTTGAGGGGGGATGCTCCTGACAACAGCCCCACAATGGATCCAGTGACCATCAGCGCCACCCCAACGAGAATCGCAGCGACGAGCACCGCGGCTCCGCCCTCCAGCCCGAAGAGGAACGGCAGGATGGGGATGACCGCCCCGCTGGCAAAGAAAAAGAAACTCGAGATGCCGGCGCTGAGTCCGGTACCAATTTCCTCGTGCTCCGCGGAGGCCTGCACGGGAGTCTGCGAGGTGATGGTACTGATTGGGCCCGTGTGCAGGGCGACGGCGGCAAGCACCTGCGCCGCCTTGGTCTCGGCGTCCGCATTCGACATACCGCGGGCTCGATACACCAGGGTGAGTTCGTTGGCGTCCACGTCGAGGTGGGCCAACGCACCCTGCGTCTGGCTTCCCGGGGTCGATGCTTCGAGCAGCTCGCGCTGGGAGCGCACCGACACATACTCCCCCGCTGACATCGACAACGCTCCAGCGAGGAGACCGGCGATGCCCGTCAGAAGCACCGTGTTGGTGGGCACTCCCGCGGCGCTCACGCCCAGCACCAGAGCCAGGTTGCTCACCAGCCCGTCGTTGGCGCCAAAAACCGCCGCCCGAAAGGTGCCGCTGAGCCGGCTGCGACCGCGCGCGGCGAGGCCGCGCACCACCTCTTCGTGGATGAGTTCATCGGCCGCCATCGCGTCCGTCGCGGCGTCTTCCCGGTTGTAGGGCGACCGCGACTCGGCGCGCTGCGCCAAAGCGAGAACAAATACTGATCCGAACCGTCGGGCGAGAAAACCGAGAAGTCGGGTGCGGATGTCCCCGGCGAGTGGTTTGCCGATCTGGTCGCCCAACAGCGTGACCCAATGCGCCTCGTGGCGCCCCTCTGCCGCGGCGAGCGCGAGGAGGATCTCTCGTTCCTCCCCCGACCGGCGGCTGGCCAAGTCACGGTACACCGCGGCCTCCGCCCGCTCATCCGCGAGGTACTTACGCCATCGTCGAATCTCGCGTGGGGAGGCTGACGGGTTCATATCTCAAGTCTTACATCCCAATTGGCCCGAAACGGGCCCCGGGAGGAGACTGGAGCCATGCCCATCGTCGACAACGCCGTGTACGTCAAAGGCGCCCGCACAGCCAACCCCGATTCACTCGAGACCACTTACGAATTGCTGCGGCAGCGCAATGGGTTTGCGTGGATCGGACTGTACCGCCCGAGCCCTGCCGAGGTGCGTTCGGTCGCCGAGGAATTCAGCCTCCATCACCTCGCGGTGGACGACGCCCTTGCCGGGCACCAGCGTCCCAAACTGGAACGCTACGGCGACACCCTGTTTATGGTTCTTCGCCCCGCGCTCTACCGCGACGACCTCGAGCAGGTCGAGTTCGGTGAGGTGCACCTCTTTATCGGACCCGATTTCGCCATCACCATCCGTCACGCCGAATCACCCAACCTGGCGCTCGTGCGTAGTCGTCTTGAAGAGAACCCCGACCTGCTTGCCCTCGGCCCGCGGGCCGTGATGTACGCCGTGCTCGACCAGATGGTCGACGAATATCTCCCGGTGGTGACCGGACTCGAAACAGACATCGACGAGATCGAAGACCAGCTCTTTGGTGACGATCCCACGGTGTCCCGGCGCATCTACCAGCTGTCCCGCGAGGTCATCGCGTTCCAGCGGGCCACCCGTCCGCTCATCGGGATGCTCAGCGAACTGAAGGGCTGGCTTCGTCAGGACGCCGACGCCATCGAACTCAAACGCAACATCCGCGATGTCGAAGACCACGCCATCCGAATCGTTGAGCGTGTGGACGGCTTCCGGGCACTCCTGCAGAACGCCCTCATCACCAATTCAACTCTCATCGCGCAGAAGCAGAACGATGAGACCCGAACCCTCACCGAAACGAGCCTGCGTCAGGGCGAACAGGTCAAGCGCATTTCGTCGTGGGCGGCAATCCTTTTTGCGCCGACGCTGGTGGGCACCGTGTATGGAATGAACTTCGACTACATGCCCGAACTCGACTGGCCGTTTGGGTACCCGTTCGCCGTTGGCCTGATGGCAGTGATGGGCGTCGGGCTCTACGTCGCGTTCAAGCGCAAGGGGTGGCTCTAGCCGCGCCCGCGGGTGAGCGCGGCAGAGCATTGCAGGGCGGGGCGGGGTGGATGCCGAGGAGGCTAGAAGTCTCCCCCGCCGAAGTCGCCACCACCAAAGTCGCCACCGCCGAATCCGCCGCCGTAGTCACCGCCACCGAAGTCTCCGCCACCGAAGTCTCCGCCACCATCGGCCGAGGCTCCGCCGTCGTCGGCGCCACCAGATGAGTCTCCTCCGTCTGCTCCATCTGCACTGGTCGCGTCAGCACCCGCGTCGGGCAGGAACGAGCTCACCAGCGCTGAGCCGATGACGTAGCCGGCCACCGTTCCCAGAAGCGAGCTGCCGACCATACCGGCGAATCCCATCCCGCCGCCCTGGCCGCCCTGGGCGCCCATCGAGCGCTCCATGGTGCCGGGCTGGCGCAGCTCGGAGCGAGTCGCTGACTGAGCAAGCGACGCGGCATCGCGTCCCCGGGGCTGCTCGCCCTCCGGAGCGTTTTCGGTGAGCTTCTGAAACAGCAGATCGCGCTGTTCGTCACTCAGCTTGGAGAAGGCCTCTTGGTGCACCTGCTCGATCGTCTCGGGCGGTGCCGTACGCAGCAGGTACTGGTACCGCTCTACAGCGATCTCGTCGTCGCTGCGCGCCGGTGTGGAGCTGCGGCGGTACTGCGGTTCATTGCTTTCCTGCTCACTGCGGCCGAACAATCGGTCTAACCAGCTCATGGAACACCCTTTCTCAGAGGAGTAATCACGTTACGGATATGACCTGAACAAGAACTGAACTCACCAGCCCAGCGTGCCGGGTTCGCCCTTGAACGGTCCAACAATTCTGGACGTGATCCAGCCGCCGTAAAAGTCCCCCACCTGGGCACGAACGACTTCGTCGCCCACGAGGCACCGGTCCATCTGCCCCGGGTAGACGGCGACCATTCCGGCCAATACCGAATACCCCGCAGTCGGCGTTGCGTAAAACCACGCGGCGCTGTCGACGCTCCCCACAGACAGATAGGTGGCGACACCCTTGTACTCGCAGAACGATGTTCCCGGTGCCGGTTGCAGGATGCCCGGAGCGAACGACTCCCGCGGCAGGTAATACACCGGCGGGTGACTGGTCTCCAGCACCCGCACGGCCTGGGACGTGTCCGCGATGACCCGGCCGTCGAGCTCGATGACAATACGGTCGGATGTCGCCTCCACCCGAGGCGGCCGTGGGTAGTCCCAGACCGACTCCTGCCCGGGGCCGGGAACGATGCGTGTTTTTTTCGCGAATGCCATACCACGACGTTATTCCTCGAAGCCGTGCGGAACCATAACGCGGTCAACCACAACGCTGCCATCCACGCAAGCCCTAAATCCTATGTGCGGATGCAGAGTTAGCTGTAGCAGGTGCATTTGCCATCCACCCCGCACACAGAGGAGTTCATCATGCAGGGAAAAATCATGTTTGTGTTGGGCGCCGCCACGGGTTACGTGTTCGGCACACGCACGGGCCGCCAGGGATATGAGCGGCTCAAACGCCAGGCGAAGGACTTCTGGCAGAACCCCCGCGTACAGAGCACCGTCTCCAGCGCCGAGGACTTCGCGCGCGAGAAGATCCCTGTCGTTGGTGACAAAGTGAGCGCCGCCGCAAAAAAGGCGACCGGGGCCGTCAACGAGGCTGTAGCAAAACACTCCGCCACCGACTCCCCCGCGGACGCCGAGAGCACTCCGAGCTCGTCGCCCTCGCAGGGCAGCGTGGGTAATGGTTAGCGAGACCATCCCGGGCGAAAAACAGGCTGGCGAGAGGGTCGGACTGATCGGCCTGGTCCGCCAGCTTCCCGGCCAGGTCTCCCGGCTGATCCGGGATGAAATCCGCGCCGCCCAGATGGAGCTCACCGAAAAGCTCAAGGCTGCGGGAATCGGCGTCGGCCTGTTGGTCGGGGGCGCGGTTCTCGCCCTGTTTGCGTTCGGTGCGCTCATCGCCGCGGCAATCCTCGGGCTCGCAGAAGTGTTGGCGCCCTGGCTGTCCGCGCTGATCGTTGGGGTAGTCCTGCTGCTGGTCGCTGGTGTCCTCGCGTTGCTGGGTCGCAATCGCCTGAAAACGGGGATGCCTCCGCTCCCGCAGGATTCCATCGAGAGTGTCAAAGCCGATATTCGTACGGTAAAAGGAGTAAATCGATGACTGACGGCCGGCCAGAACCCGCGCCAGATGCGGGGATCAACGCGGTGCGCCTCGACGCCGACCGCGCCCGCGACGAATTAGAGAAAACACTCGACCAGATCGAGTCGATACTCAACCCGCAGCGCATCATCGTCCCGGTAAAAAAGGCCGTGGACTCAGTGAAAAAGGCCTACGACAACCGTCCGGTCGAGTTCATTGCGACCGCAGCTGGCATCCTCGGGACGATCGGCGGTGTGCTGGTGTGGGCCGCACGAAATCGGAACCCCGGTGACTGAACAGGCCACTGAGCGCGAACAAACGGCCCCTGAGCCGGAAGATCCGCGCAAGCCAGACGCCCCCACGGATATCAAGGGCCCGTCCTGGTTGTACATCCTGCGCAAGACCGTGCGCGAGTTCACCTCCGATCAGTGCCTCGACCTGGCCGCGGCGCTCACCTACTACGGCACACTCGCGGTGTTCCCCGCTCTGCTGGCGTTTGTGTCGATCCTCGGTCTGGTGGGCGACGCGCAGCAGACCACGGAATCGTTGTTGGGCCTGCTGGGCGGTTTTTTGCCGGAGGGAACGGCGAAGGCACTCGAAGAGCCGATCCGGAAGCTGACCGAATCGCCGGCCGCTGGCCTGACTTTTGTCACCGGTATCGTTGGCGCACTGTGGTCTGCGTCGGGGTTTGTTGGTGCGTTCGGGCGAGCCATGAACCGCATCTACGCCATCGACGAGGGTCGCCCGTTCTGGAAGCTGCGCCCCGTGACCCTGTTGGTCACCGTGCTCGCCATTGTGACCGCTGTGATCGCCGCGGTGCTGATTGCGCTGAGTGGACCAGTCGCTCGAAGTATCGGGGACGTTATTGGGCTCGGCGAGGGTGCTCTGTTCGTCTGGAACATTGTGCGCTGGCCAATCCTCGCTGCGCTGGCGGTATTGATCGTCGCGACGCTGTACTACGCAACTCCCAATATTCGCCAGCCGAAGTTCCGCTGGATGAGTCTGGGCGCACTTGTTGCATTAGTGGTGTGGGTGCTCGCCTCGGCCGGATTCGCGTTCTACGCGGCGAACTTCTCGAGCTACAACCAGACGTACGGGTCGATCGGTGGTGTGATCGTTTTCCTGCTCTGGGTGTGGATCTCGAACATCGCGCTGCTTTTTGGGGCGGAGCTCGACGCCGAGATCGAACGCGGCCGACAGCTGCAGGCGGGAATCGAAGCAGAGGAGACTATCCAGCTCCCGCCGCGCGATACCCGTCAGAGCGACAAACAGGCCGAACAGCACGCGAAAGATGTGCGCGTCGGCCGCGCGCTGCGTCGTTCCCGGGGAGAAGATGACACCCCGGCTGAGACGGACAGCGACGACGAGAAGCACTGACGAGAAGCACTGACGAGAAGCACTGACGCAGTGTGGGCTGGCGCCACGGGGGCCAGCCCACACGCCGGGCGTCAGCTCAGTCCGCGCGTCCAGCTACCGCAGTGCCTTGCCGAGCGCGCTCGAGTCAAGTTCACGAAGGAGGGTCGCGACATCGGGATAGACCTCAATGGCGCCCGCAGCGCGTAGGTCGGCCTCGGACACCCCACCGCTGAGCACACCAATGCACTTCACGTCCGCGCGGCCGGCGGCCTCGACGTCCCAGACGGTGTCGCCGAGGAAGAGTGCGTGTGACGCGTCCACTCCGGCACGGTCGAGTGCAACCTGCACCAGGTCTGGTTCGGGTTTTGCCTGCTCGACGTCCTCGGAGGACGTGACGTGGTCAATGGCGTCCTCCGAATCCAGCACGTCGCGCAACAGCATCAATTCTTCTTCGGGCGCGGAGGTGGCCAGCACCACGATGCCGCCGCGCCGGCTGATCTCGGCGAGCAGTTCGCGGGCGCCGTCGAACGCGCGCAGACGCGGCGCCGTCGCCGCGTAGTAGTGCTGGTGAAGATGCTTCGCCTCGTCGGACAGCCGCGACGCGTCGTCGCCCAGCAGCGTCTCAAGGAGTTTGGTTGAGTCCATCCCGATTGTGCCGTGCACACGCCAGGTATCCCGCGGCGCATCCAGATCGGCGAAAGCTTTCGACCACGCATCGATGTGGAGGTAGTTCGAATCCACCAACGTTCCATCGATATCAGTAAGTAACGCGAACGATGGGCTCATTCGGTCACTTCTCGGCGGGGATAAGGATCCACATCACGATGTAGATCACGACCTGGGGGCCGGGGAGCAAACACGACACAATAAACGCCAGGCGAACAGTGCCCGGCCTCCAGCCGAATCGGTAAGCGATGGCGGCGCACACACCCGCGAAGACACGGCCGTTACGAGGGCGTTGAAGTTGGCTCATGGTTCGATCGTGCCACTGTATGGCTCTCCGAACAATCGGGGATGTCCCCTATTCCTCCTCGTAGGGCGGTGCGAGTTCGAGGAACTTCTCGTGCACCTGCGCTGTGGAATACGGTCCGCCGCCATCGGAGTTGGTCTGTGGTTCGTCGAACTCAACCCACCACATCCGGCCGCCGCCACCTTTGCCCCACACACCCTGCAGTGCTGACCCCGCCGTCCGCAGGATGATGCCGCTCGGGCTCGCTGGCCACGGGGAGAGGTCGGAGGCCGAAGCATCCCGCACAAACACCTGTGCGCCGATACCAAAATCATTCGAAGCAGTCATAACACCCAGTCAATCAGTCATCGCTTGGTGCAGGCTCGGTGCCCGCTCGGTACAGGCTCGGTGCCCGCTTACTCCGGAGCGGTCACAAAGTCGATGAGCTGCTCCACGCGACCCAGCAGCACCGGTTCGAGGTCGGTGTACGAGTTCACCCGGCCGAGGATGCGCTTCCACGCGCGCGCGATGTCTGCCTGGTCGTTGTGAGGCCAACCGAGCGACTCGCAGATTCCGTGCTTCCACTCGATGGTGCGCGGCACGGTCGGCCACGCGGACATTCCGAGGCGACCGGGTTTGACGGCCTGCCAGATATCGACATAGGGGTGTCCCACCACAAGAACGTGGGCACCGAAGGGACCGCGCGCCACGGCATCCGCAATTTTGCTCTCTTTGGAATTCGCGACGAGATGGTCGACCAACACACCGACCCGGCGACCCGGCCCCGGAGCGAACTCGCGAACGATGTTGTCGAGGTCGTCGACGCCCTCGAGGTATTCGACCACCACCCCTTCCACACGGAGATCGTCGCCCCACACCTTTTCGACGAGTTCGGCGTCGTGGCGTCCCTCAACAAAAATTCGACTGGGCAGCGCGACGCGGGCGCGAGCGTCGGCGACCGCGAACGATCCGGAGGCGGTGCGAGCAGCGGGCGCAGCCTTGGCTTTGGGAGCCCGGAGCGATACCGGTTTTCCGTCGATCAGAAACCCGGCGCCGAGGGGGAAGAGTCGCACACGTCCGTGGCGGTCTTCGAGACGAACAAAACGGTGCTCCAGCCCCAGCACGGCGCCCACAAAACCAGTGGCGACCTCTTCTACCACCAGGTCGCGCTCTGCCTCAACGATGGTCGGCGGGGTTACGGGCTGCCGCCGAGTGAAACCTGCGAGTACATCGGAGCTATAGCGGTCGTCATTCACCCGCCGAGGCTAACCGAGATCACGCGTGCCACGGCGGCTCCACGCCGAGTGCCGCGACAGAAGCCAGCAACTACGCCCGCGGCGACTGGCGGACGAGTGCCCGGTCCATAATCGCCGCAATGAGCGCATCGACTGGTTCCTTGGCGGCGGACGGGTTGGCGAGCAACGTGAAGTCGACGTCCCCCAACGCGGGGAGCCCAAAACGATTGGTGACCTTCACGAGATCGGCGGGGATCAGGCTCTGCGGAAACACCGCGATACCAATTCCGGCTCGCACCGCGGCGAGCAGACCGCTCACCTCACGGGTGTTGCACGTGATGCGCCAGGTGCGTCCCGCAGCCTCGAGCGCATCGATCGCGATCTGGCGGCTCACACTCGGTGCCTGGTACGCGATGAGCGGCACGGTTTGCCCCGGCTCGATGACGGTCTTCTCGTGGCCGACCCACACCATACTGTCGCGGGTGACCCGGGTACCTTCCGACTCCTCGTGCGGATTCTCCTTGATAAATATAAGGTCGAGCTGCCCGGCTTTGAGGCGCCGATAGAGGGGTCCGCTCTGGTTGACGGTCAGTTCGAGGTTGATCTGCGGGTAGAGCTGGCGAAAATGACGCAGGATGCGCGGTAATTGAGTGATGGCGAGATCATCCGCCGTCCCGAAGCGAAGCCGCCCCTTCATTGCTGACCCGCTGAAATAGCTGGAGGCGGCCGCGTGGGCAGCCAGGATGGTGCGGGCGAAACCGGCCATGGCGTCGCCGTTGTCGGTCAGGTGCACCTCACGGGTGTCGCGGGAGACGAGTTGTCGACCGGCGGCCGTCTCGAGCTTGCGCACCTGCTGGCTCACGGTTGGTTGACTGAGGCCAACCTGCACCCCGGCCTTGGTGAAACTCTGGGTTTCGGCCACGGCGAGAAAGGTCTTGAGCAGAACGGGATCAAACACAATGCCTCATTCGAAAAGGTAATGGGAGATATAGATTCAATTTACTCACAGAATGACTGGGCCGGAGTAACGTGGAAACGACCCCTTATACGTAACGCACCTCAGGACATCTGTGACTCCGGCTCCGCCCACTCTTTTCCCTCCGACCGCCCCTATGCCCGTCGCAACCGGGCGTGCCCCCTGGAGTGAGACGCTCTCCTCCCTGCGGGTTCCTAACTTCCGGCTCTTCACCATCTCGAACGTGCTCGCTATGTCGGGCACGTGGATGCAGCGCATCGCCCAAGACTGGCTCGTTCTCGAACTCTCCGGCAGCGTCACCGCAGTCGGCATCACCGTTGCGTTGCAGTTCGCTCCCATGCTGATGTTCGGTCTCTACGGCGGGCTCATCGTCGATCGGTACTCCAAGCGGATGCTGCTGATGCTGACGCAGGGAATCACCGGCATTCTCAGTGTGGTCCTCGCCGTTCTCGCGATCGCCGGTGTTGTCGAGGTCTGGCACGTGTTTGTCATCGCGTTCCTCATCGGACTCGTGACAGTCGTCGACAATCCGACGCGGCAGGTGTTTGTCAACGAGCTCGTCGGCCCGCGTCACTTGCGCAACGCCATCAGTGTGAACTCGTCGGTGTTCCAGCTCGGCGGCCTCATTGGTCCCGCCGTGGCTGGAGTTCTGCTCGTCGCCGTCGGCGCCGGGTGGGCCTTTGGAATCAACGCGCTCACCTGCGGGGTCACGGTACTGACCTTGATGGCCCTCAAAACATCCAAACTCATGCGCACCCCGCCCATGCCGCGGTCGAAGGGACAGCTGAAACAGGGCCTTGTATACGTGATGGGCAAGCCGGCAATCTTCTGGTCGATTGTGATGGTCGCCTTCCTCTCCGTCTTCGCCCTCACCATGCCGGTCATTCTCAGCTCCTACGCGACCGAGGTGTACCACGTGGGCGCCGCCGGGTACGGTCTGTTCAACACCCTCGTCGCCGCCGGCGCGCTGACCGGCGCCATCGCGTCGACGCGCCGAACCACCGTGAGGTTGCGCACCGTCATCATCGCGGGTGCGATCTGGGGTGCACTGCAGGCTGCGGCGGGGTTTATGCCCAGCGAACTCACCTTTGGGGCCCTGCTCGTGGCGCTCGGTGTCGCCAACCTGCTGTTTATCACCGCCGCGAACTCCCTGGTGCAGATGTCGTCGAACCTCGGCATCCGCGGCCGGGTGATGTCGCTCTACGTTCTGGTGCTCCTCGGCGGCCAAGCCATCGGCGGACCGCTGATGGGCTGGGTTGTCGAGTACTACGGCCCCCAGTTCGGTATGGCGATGTCGGGGATTGTGCCGGCGGTCGCTGCGGTGGCGATCGGCATCCACCTGGCGCGCCGCGGCCAGCTCACCCTGCACGTCAGCCTTCACCGGCAAACGCCGCTCGTCTCCATCGAGCGACGGATCGACGGCGGCATCCGCGGCTGACTATCGTTCGAGGAAGCCGGTCACCGTGAGTTCGCGGATGCTCGGCAACACCTCGTCGAGAAGGTCTGACTCCTTGAGGTCGAGGATCTGGGCGAGCGCCCCGCAGATCGCGGCAATGCTGAGTTCGCCGTCGCAGGCGCCGACAACGGCAGCAAGCACCGTTCCCATCGGGTACACCCGCGCGAACGCGCCACCCTGCCGGAGGGTGAGTGCGGCGGGATCCTCGTCGCCCGGCCAGTAGTGGCGCTCCTCGGTGACGTCGGATGCGACCGTGAGCATCGTGCGGGCCAGCGCCTCGTCATCGAGGGTGTGCTGCCAGTCGTGGGCGGCGAGGGTTTCCGCGAAGTGCTCCCCGAGCGATCCACTGACGGGAGCGCCGAGGCGCTCCAGGCGCCGCAGAGTGGTGGTTCCCGTGCGCGGTCGCCGCAGCGTGAGATATCCAAAACCGACCTGGGTGACGCCCCTGGCCTCAAAATCGTCGAGCCACGCCTCGGTCAGTGCGTCGAACTCCTCGCCGGCGCGGGTTCCCCCGTCGCGGATCCAGGTCTCCGAGTACAGCGCGGCGTCCTGCACCTCACGTTCGATCAACCACACGTCCAGCCCGGTGGCGTCGAACCAGGCACTCACCCGGTCGAAGGCGTCGGTTCCGTCACGGTACTCCCAGTTGCCCAGCATCTGGGCGATTCCTCCCGGCGTGAGGTGGTCGGCCGCTCCGCTGATAACTTCGGCCACCAGGGCATCCCCCACCCGTCCGCCATCGCGGTATTCGTACGCGGGCACACCTTCTGCCCGCGGAGTGATCACAAACGGTGGATTCGAGACGATGTGGTCGAAGAGTTCGCCCTCGACGGGCTCGAAGAGGCTGCCGAGGCGGAACTCGATCGACGAGATGCCGTTGAGTGTCGCGTTGAACTGGGCGAAGTCGAGTGCCCGCTGCGAGATGTCGGTCGCCACCACACGCGTTGCGTGACGCGAGGCGTGCATGGCCTGGATTCCGCAGCCGGTTCCGAGGTCGAGAACGCTGGTGACCGGGGTGTGCATCATGAGTCCGCTGAGGGTGAGGGATGCACCGCCGACGCCCAGCACGTGGTTCTCCGCGAGCGCGTGGCCGAGAGACACCTCGCCGAGGTCGCTACTGATCCACCAGTCGACGGGACCCTCATCGTCGACGAAGCTGTAGGGGCGCAGGTCGACGAGCGGACGAACGTCGGTACTGGAGGTTCCGGGGTCAGTGCCGGGGTCAGTGCCCGTGTCAGCGTCGGCGTCGGACACCAGGCCCAGCGCCACAGCGCCGCGGTAGCCCAAGGTGGGCAGGGCGGCATCGAGAGCGTCGCGCCCCACGAGCATCCCGAGCACAAACACCGAGGCAAGAGTGTCCGCTGCTGCCGACTCCCCCGCCGCACGCCGACGGGCAAGAGCACGCCGCGCAGGTACCCGGTGACCGCGGTGCAGGGCCGCCTCGGCGTCGTCACCCCACAACTCGGTGAGACGGGACACGGTGAAACGCGCGAAGAGAAGGTCGGTACGGAGCTGGTCGAGAAGTTCGGAAGTCACTTGGCCATCTAAGTACAGTCCGGGCCACCCGGCTGACGAAAGGGGCACTTTCGCGTCTACGCTAAGGGAATGGGCGACAGCGAAAAGTTCTCGAACAACTCCCCCGACCTTCAGGACGCGATCCGGTCTATTGAGGCAATCGGCGAAGACTCCGGCGCGATTACGGGCGAAGGCCCTGATGCGGCCGAGCCAGACGGCGACGGTGAATCGGGCGGCACACACTCCGACGAAGACTCTGACGGCGTGGATACCGCGATCACCGGCGCGACGGATACCACCCGGTGAAAACTCTGCAGCTCGGACGCAGCGGCCTCGAAATTTCTTCGGTCATCTTGGGGTGTATGTCGTATGGCGACCCCACACGTGGCGCTCACCCGTGGAGTGTTGACCTCGACGAGAGTCGCCTCTTTATTCGGCAGGCGCTGGAACTCGGCATCACCACATTCGATACCGCCAACGTGTACTCGCTCGGGTCGAGCGAGGAGATTGTCGGATCCCTCCTCGCCGAATTCGCCCCGCGCGAAGACGTGGTGATCGCGACCAAGGTGCACGGTCGGATGCGCCCGGGCCCGAACGGTGCCGGTCTCTCCCGCGCGGCGATTATGCACGAGATCGACGCGAGCCTGCGGCGGCTCGGCACCGATTACGTCGACCTCTACCAGATTCATCGCTTCGACCCGAAGGTGCCCGTCGAAGAGACGATGGAAGCCCTACACGACGTGGTGAAGGCGGGTAAAGCGCGCTACCTCGGGGCATCCTCGATGTACGCCTGGCAGTTCGCCAAGCTGCAGGAGGCCGCGACCAGTCACGGGTGGACGCCGTTTGTCTCCATGCAGGACCAGTACAACCTGCTCAACCGCGAAGAAGAGCGCGAGATGTACCCGCTCTGTATTGATAGCGGTATCGGTGTGATCCCGTGGAGTCCGCTCGCGCGGGGACGCCTGACCCGCGACTGGGACGACACTACCGCGCGCAGCGACACCGACGAGTTCGGCAAAACCCTGTACACCCAGACCGAGGAGTCAGACCGCCGTATTGTGCGTGCCGTCGCCGACATCGCCGACCTTCGTGGAGTTTCGCGGGCGCAGGTCGCGTTGGCCTGGGTTATGCACCAGCCCGCAGTGACCGCGCCGATTGTCGGGGCGACGAAGCCGCATCATCTGGTGGATGCCGTGGCGGCAGCAGATCTCCGGCTCACCCCCGATGAGCTCGCGCGACTCGCGGCACATTATTCTCCCCGGGCGGTTGAGGGCTTCTAGAGCCTCCGCTACCCTAAAAAATCAATCCGCGAACCCGCGAAGGAGAGCATGAAGCCGCTTACCGCCGATGAGATCCGTTCTTCGATTGTCAACGCGGCGCCCGAGGACATCGGGAAGATGCCGTTGCCCGGTCTGCACGAAACACTGTGGGATTCGCGCGAGTACCTCGGATGGCGGGACCCGCAGGCGCCCCAACGCGGATACATCGTGTTCTGGCGGGACGATCGCCCCCTGGGAATGGTGGTGCGCGCGTCGGAAAGCAGGATGTCGCGCGCGATGTCGGCCATGTGTTCGCTCTGCCGCACACCACAGCCCGCCAACCAGGTCAGCCTGTTCAGCGTGCCAAAGGCGGGACCAGCGGGCATCAACGGCAACACGGTGGGAACCTACATCTGTTCCGACCTGGCCTGCTCCACAATCATCCGGATCGTTCCGCCGCCGTCGGACATGCAGCCCAACCCCGCTGATGTCGTAGCATCGCGAGCCGCCGGGTTGCTCACCCGGTTGAACTCGTTCACCAGCGAGGTCCTCAAAACCGCCAGCTGAGGCGACCGCGCGACTGGCGGCGGGAACGCACGACTACTGGCCGCGACCCGTCTTTTTCTGCAGACGGTCGATGTGTTCGGATGCTTCCGCTTTGGTGAGGTTTGCGGGAATTTCCTCCCCCGCTTCGCGCGCGAGGGTGTCGAGATAGCTGCGTTGCGCGGCAGTCAGCGGTTCGTCGCCGGTGACCCAGTCTTCGGGGTCTTTGGCGGCGGGATTCCCGGGATCGGGTGTGGGTCCACCCAGGGTGTCGGCAGAGTTGTCAGTCATGCGGCTCAGCTTAAGCACGGCCACGAGTGATCGCAGGGGGTTGCGCCACCGAGCATCCATCCGTACAGGCGTCACCGCCGCCGTCGCTCTACACGGCGGAGGATCGGGGTGGAGAAACTATCCGTCGGTGCGCTTGAGCACGTGGAACGGGATGGCAACCGACGCAACGATGGCCACGATGCCGGCGACGAACACCACCGTCTCGAACCCCACAGCCTCGAAGGCGTAGCCGAACAACGCGATGCCCCCGATAAACAGTACGAGGGAAGCGGTGAATGCGATGCCGTTCATGGGGGTCCTGTCTGTTGCGTTTGTGCCTGTGATTCGACGCATCCCTATTCTCTATGAGAATCGTGCCAAGCACGCAATCCATCTCTTCTGTGTGTCGCGGGATGCCCGGGCGCGATGAGTATCTCCGTCCTACAAAAAACTGATCACCGCAACCTGTCTGAAGGTGCTTCCGGCACGGGGCGCTATGCGCCATGATGTTGCCATGACGACCTCCGTACTGCCAATTTTTCACCCCAGATAGGAACCCGATGACAACCGCAACCGCAACCGTTGACGACTACATCGCTGGCCTGGAGGAACCGCTTTCCTCGGTCGCGCGAACTCTTCGAGACCATCTGGACGCGAATCTTGCGGGGACGGAAGGTCATATCTGGCATGGTCACCCGGTGTGGATGGCGGGAAAAAACCCGGTCGCCGGTTTTAAGGCGTACCCGAAGTACGTCACACTCATGCTGTGGCGGGGGCAAGACATCACCGAGGACCTTGCGCCGGCCGGTTCCGACCGGATGGCGACGCTGAAGATTACGAACCCCGCTGAACTGCACGGGCCGACCCTCCGCCAGTGGCTGAACCAGGCAAGCAGGCTGGAGGCCTGATCGATGCCCGCGCCGCTGGTGGTGCCGGGAGGTCCGGTCTGGGTTGACCTCTTGACGTCCGACCCCGAACGCGCGCTGGTGTTTTACGGGCGATTGTTCGGCTGGACCGCCTCGGAGTTGGGCCCGGAGTTCGGCGGGTATATCCGCTGGACCAAACACGACCTTCCGGTTGCGGGGATGACGCCGAACTCATCCCCCGCCCCCGATGCGTGGACCGTGTATCTGCAGGTCGATGACGCTGAACGCACGGCGGAGCGAGCCAAAGCGGCGGGCGGGAGCCTCTTCTTGCAGAAAGAACTGTCGGATTTGGGCGAGACCCTTGTGCTGGGCGACAGCACCGGGGCAATGGTGGGTGCTTGGCGGGCGGGAACGTTCTCGGGGTATGGAATCGTCAGCGAATCAGATACTCCGGTGTGGCACGAACTGCACACCAACAACTACGGAGCGTCACTCGCGTTTTACCAGGATGTCTTCGATTGGGAACCGGAGTCGATCGGCGACAGCGACGAGTTTCGGATGTCAACGTTGGGCGTGGGGTCCACCGCGTTCGCCGGGATATTCGATGCGTCACGGGAACTAGCGGACGATACCCCGTCGCACTGGTTGGTCTACTTCGGCACCCCCGATGCAGACGCCTCCGCGGAACGGATCACCCAGCTCGGCGGCTCGGTCACCGCGCCGATCGAAGACTCCGAGTACGGTCGGTTGGTCAGCGCGGTTGACCCAACCGGCGCGTCTTTTGCACTACTGCAGGAACCAGATTAGGTCGGGCTGACGGCCGCGACTACAGCTTTTTGCCCGGGTTGAGGATTCCGTCGGGATCGAACGCGGCTTTGACCCGGTTTTGGAGTGCGCGGAGAATCGGTCCTAGTTCCTCGTCGAGGTGGGCCTGCTTGAGTACACCGATGCCGTGCTCGCCCGAGGCCGAGCCTCCCAGCGAGATGGCCAGTTGGATGACCCGGGCGTAGGCCTGCTGTGCGCCGCGCACCTCGCCAGCGACGGTGGGGTCAAATCCAATGACGGGGTGGAGGTTACCGTCTCCGAGGTGACCGCCCACAGCGATGGGGATTCCCAGGTCGACGGAGATCTGGGCGATTCCGGTGAGCAGCACGGGCAGCTGCGACCGTGGCACAGAGATGTCCTCGTTGAGGCTCGCGCCGCGTGCGGCCTGGAGGGCGGGGTGCAACAGTCGACGCGCGCTCATCAACGTGTCGAGCTCGTCGGCGTTGTGGGCGACGGTGATCTCGGTAGCGCCCTCGGCGCGGAGGATCTCGCTGTATTCCACAACGTCGTGCTCGGCCCGCCCGACTTCGTCCGACTGGATCAGGAGGAGTGCCGCGCTTCCGACCGGCAATGTTGAGGCGGGGTCGTACGCGTTGATTGCGGCGATAGTCGGGCCGTCGAGGAACTCGAGCACACTCGGACGACGACTGGAAGACACAATGAGGTTGGCGGCCGCAAGGGCGGCTTCTGTTGTGAGGAACGTCGCGGCGATCCCCGAGGCCGCACCGGGGGCGGGAAGCAGTCCGACGGTGATTTCCGTAATGATGCCGAGGGTGCCCTCGGAACCGACCATCAGCGCGGTGATGTCGTAGCCGGCCACTCCCTTGATGGTGCGCTGTCCGGTGCGAACAATCGAGCCATCCGCCAGCACCACGGTGAGCTGGCGGACAAAGTCGCCGGTGACGCCGTACTTGACGGAGAGCATCCCACCCGCGTTGGTCGCGACGTTGCCACCAACGGTGGACGCACGCCAGGATCCGGGGTCGGGCGGGTAAAAGAGGCCAACGGCCGCGGCGGCACGTGCCAAGGCGATGGTGCGCACACCGGCCTGCACTGTGGCGGTCTGGTCTGCGGCATCCACCGACACAATTGCATTCAGGCGTGTGGTGTTGATCATGATGCATCCGTCGGTCGCGTTCGCGCCACCGGCGAGGCCCGTGCGGGCACCCTGGGGAACGAGAGGGATGCGATGCGCGGCAGCCACCCGAACGACTGCGGCGACCTGTTCCGTGCTGTCGGGGAACACCACCGCGAGAGGGGCGCCATGTGCGGTGTCGTCGGACTGGTCACGCGCATACGGTTCCGCGTTGACACCCACCATCAGCTGCGCGGCGGGAAGAACCTGCGCGAGGTCTTCAAGGAAGGTCGATGTTGGTGCTGTTGTAGTCACGGGGTAACGCCTCTCTGCTCCCCCAACTCTAAGAGACGCTTTTTCGCGAATTGGGGGCTTAAGTCACTGTGCGACCGGATTACGAAGTCTCGACCGCGAGCATCCCATCGCCGTCCCGTGTGCTCTACCACTAGCGTGGTCGCATGACGACCGAGCGCGGGCTGGACCGACTGATCTTTTTCACCGACGCGGTGGCGGCGATCGCGATCACCCTGCTGATCCTGCCGCTGGTCGACTTGGTGCCGGACGCGGCCAACAGCGGCCAAGAGGTCTCCACCTTCCTGTCGGACAACGGCGGCCAACTTCTCGGTTTTGCGATCAGTTTTGTGGTGATCGCGCGGCTGTGGCGGGCGCACCACACCATCTTTGAACACGTTCGTGCGTACTCGAGCGGACTGATCCGCCTGAGCCTGGTGTGGGCGTTCACCATCGTGGCGCTTCCCCTCCCCACCGCGATCATTTCGGAGTTCTCGCGCGACCGTCTTGCGTCCGCTCTGTACATCGGCACCATGGCGGTCAGTAGCCTCACCCTCACCGCGATCTCGTGGGTGGTGCGGCGGAACTCCAGCGTTGAGTACCCGGATAACCGGCTGACCACGGGGAGCATGGTGGCGTCGGCTACTACGTCCGTTTTGTTCCTTGTCGCCCTGACGATTTCCGTAGTATTTCCGGCTACCAGCGTCTGGTCACTTTTTGTGCTTTTCCTCACTTCTCCGCTGAGCGCGCTGGTGATGCGCGGTCTGAAACACCGCCAAACCGTGTCGGCACCCTCTGGTCCCTGACCTCCTGCGACAGCGATTGGCCTACTTCTTTTTGTTGACAAACAGTGTGTTGGCCTCTTCGAGGGACATCCCATTCGTCTCGGGGACCACTCGAAGAACAAACACAAACGACAGGGCCGCGAACAACGCGTACAACCCATAGGTGAGCACCAGCGACGTCGCGGCCAGCGGCGGGAAGGTCACCGTGATGAGGAAGTTGGCGATCCACTGGGCCGCTGCGGCGACCCCCAGTGCTCGGGCACGGATGCGGTTCGGGAAGATCTCGCCGAGCAGCACCCACACCACCGGTCCCCACGAGGCACCAAAACTGACCACAAAAACGTTGGCGGCTACAAGCGCAATGGGTCCCCACGCGCCGGGCAGACTGGGCGCATCGTTCACGACGTCGGCCTGACTGAACGCGAGGGCCATGGTCCCCAGCGAGAGGGCCATCCCGACCGACCCGGTGAGCAGGATGGGACGGCGTCCGATGCGGTCTACGAGTGCGATCGCGATAAACGTCACGGCGATATTTGTTATCGAGGTAAACACCGAAATGGTGAGCGAATCCCGCTCCTCGAAACCGACGGACTTCCACAGCGTTGTCGAGTAGTAAAAGATGACGTTGATTCCCACAAATTGCTGGAACACCGACAAGATGATTCCGACCCAGACGATCGGTTTCAGGCCGAAGCGGCTCCCACTTAGCGCGCCCTTTTTGCTCGATTCCTTGTCCATCTCGATGCTGTCGCGCATATCGCGAATGGCCCGCTCGACGTCGTCACCGGGCCACAGCCGCGCGAAGATCTTTCGCACCTCGTCGTCGCGCTCCTTGAGGACAAGGAACCGGGGTGATTCGGGAAGCGCCAGGGCGATGAGCCCATAGACGATCGCCGGGACCGCGGCGGCCATAAACATCCAGCGCCACGCCTCGAGGCCGAACCAGAACTCGGCCCCGGCTCCCCCGGCCGAGTTCGCAAACAACGCATCCGACAGCAGCGCAGCGAAAATACCGATCGTGATCGCCAGCTGTTGGAGAGACGCCAGCCGCCCTCGCATGTGTTTGGGGGAGATTTCGGCAATGTAGGCCGGGGCTATCACCGACGCGATGCCGATACCGAGCCCTCCGACAAGTCGCCAGAAGATGAGATCCCAGACCCCGAACGCGAGACCCGACCCCAGCGCGCTGACAAAAAAGAGCGCTGCGCCGATGAGCATGGCGGGGATGCGACCCCACCGGTCGGCGATGCGCCCCGCGGCGTACGCGCCGAGCGCGCAACCGAGAAGTGCGCTGGCCACGGCAAAGCCGGTCAGCGACTGGGACAAACCAAACTGTTTCTGGATCGGATCAACAGCTCCGTTAACAACGGAGGAATCGAACCCAAAGAGGAACCCTCCGACGGCACCGGCAATGGCGAGGAAAATCACCTTGATGTTGGTGCGGGGCGCTGTTGTTGTCATCACAGTCCTTCTTCCGATCGTCGTTGACCGCGTTTTACGATACGACGATCGGAAGGAAAGGGGCAGGGGGTATTTCCGCCGATACTGTGCCCAGCCGGGTTCTGTGTCGAGCTACCGGGTGGTGCTCTTTGTCTTGGTGTTTTTGTCAACGAAGAGGGTGTTCGCCTCTTCGAGCGACAGGCCGTTGGTCTCCGGAACAACCTTAAAGACAAACACAAACGACAGCGCGGCAAAAACGGCGTAGGTGCCGTAGGTCACCACCAGCGACATCTCCGCCAACGGCGGGAACGAAACCGTGACCAGGAAGTTGGCGATCCACTGCGCCGCCGCAGCGATACCCAGAGCGCGGGCGCGGATGCGGTTGGGGAAGATTTCCCCGAGAAGTACCCACACCACGGGCCCCCAGGAGGCCCCAAAACTGATCACAAACACGTTTGCCGCGACAAGCGCGATGGGGCCCCAGGCGCCGGGCAGGCTGGGCGAGCCCCCCACGTCGTTGGCCTGGCTGAACGCCAGAGCCATGGCGCCGAGCGAGACGGCCATACCAAGGGACCCGGTGAGGAGAATGGGCCGGCGTCCGATGCGGTCAACGAGGGCAATCGCGATAAACGTCACGGCGATGTTGGTCACCGCGGTGATGACCGAGATGGTCAGCGAGTCCTTCTCTTCGAATCCGACGGACTTCCAGAGCGTGGTGGAGTAGTAGAAGATCACGTTGATGCCCACAAATTGCTGCAGCACCGACAGGATGATGCCGACCCAGATGATGGGTTTGAGCCCGAACCGGTTGCCGCGCAATGCACCCTTTTTGGAGCCGTGCTGGTCGGTTTTGATACCGTCGCGCATCTCGCGGATTGCCCGCTCGACGTCGTCGTCGGGCCACAGTCGCGCGAAGATCGCGCGCACTTCGTCGTCGCGCTCCTTGAGCACAAGGAAGCGGGGCGACTCCGGCAGCTTCAGGGCCACAAGCCCGTAGACGATGGCGGGAACGATTCCGGCGAGGAACATCCAGCGCCAGGCTTCGAGACCGAACCAGAACTCGGCGCCGGCCGTGCCCGCCGCGTTGGCGAACAGGGTGTCACTCAGGAGGGCGGCAAAAATACCTAGGGTGATGGCGAGTTGCTGGAGCGATCCCAGTCGACCGCGGAGCTGCTTGGGCGAGATTTCCGCGATGTAGGCCGGAGCGATCACGGAGGCGATGCCAATACCGAGTCCACCGACCAAACGCCAGACAATGAGGTCCCAAACGCCGGTCGCCAGACCACAGCCGATGGCGCTCACCAGGAACAGGATCGACCCGATGATCATGGCGGGGATGCGCCCCCAGCGGTCGGCAAGTCGGCCGGCAAGGTAGGCGCCAACGGCACACCCCAGAAGAGCACTGGCCACAGCGAATCCCGTGAGGGTTTCAGTGAGCCCGAACTGGTCTTGGATGGGGTCGACCGCTCCGTTGACAACGGAGGAGTCGAACCCGAACAAGAACCCGCCCAGGGCTCCGGCAATGGCAAGAATGATGACCTTGGTGTTGGTCTGCGGTTTAACGCGCGGGACAGGGACTGTCATAGCCGGCTTTCTCGGATCGGGAACAACGCCACCAGCTCAAGGTGCGGGGCGCATACAGTGGGCCGCGCTGCCCGGGTAGCGCGTCAGAGGATGATCATCATGATGATGAGAAATCCCCGACGGTTGCGCTACCGCCGTCCACTCTAGACCCGGGCGACTCCCCGCGCAGAATGCCCGGGACGCCGGACGTTCGGCCACGGCTTGGGCGCAGGGATCAGCGGTGAGTCAGGCGGAGCGACGCGACCGCGAGGTCCACCTGACAACGGATCGCCACCCCAGGAGGAACAGGGCAAGCACCAACGCGGTGACGATCACAAAACTCACCTGAACGCCCTGGCCGGAGATGGCACGCAGGACAAGGCCTGCAACCAGGGTCATCCCCCACACCACCAGCCCCACCGGGACAACCCGGGTCGGGGCACGCCATGCCCGCGCCACCACCCAGCCGAGGAGCAGCCCCACCACAAAGGGCCACGCGGTGGTGAGGAAACCGAACAGGGAGGCAGATTCCCGATGGCTGGAGCGCCCGATTGCGACAAACGTCATGACCAATGCGAGATCGGCGAGAGCGCTGTACACAAGTGGGGCACGGGAGGTCGTCATGGTCCCAGCGTAAATGGCGCCACGCGGAGCCGATTCTTGACCAATGTTGCACAAGACGCGTTGAATGAAACATATACCCCCCAAATGGGGGCCGACGAACCCGACGCCGGATTCATTAGCAACGAAGCTAAGGAGAACCGTCGTGAATCACACGCATCCCGAATCACACGCACGCTGGCGACCTCCGCGTCGACGCGCCTTCATCGTCACTGTTGCCGCACTCGTCGGCCTGGTGATGATGCCCACTGCTGCTGCGGCCTGGCCCGGATCTGCGGGCGCCACTGCGCGAGCCCAACAACTCCTCGAGCAGATGACCCTCGAGGAAAAAATAGACATGCTGCACGGGGAGATCAGTTTCGAGTACGGGTTCTACAACGCCCCGATCGAACGACTGGGGATCCCCGCCCTAACCATGGCCGACGGCCCCGCGGGTGTTCGCGTCGCCAACCCCGCCGTCAACAACGGCGAGTCGACTGCGCTGCCCGCCCCGATCGCGCTGGCCGCAGCCTGGAGCGGTGCGCTGGCCGAAGAGTTCGGTCGCACTGCGGGCGCCGAAGCGCATTCCACCGGCCACAACGTTCTGCTGTCTCCCGCGGCAGACATCTTCCGCGACCCCCGTGCAGGACGAGGCTTCGAAGCGTTTGGGGAAGACCCGCTCCTCTCCGGTGTGCTGTCTGCTCGGCAGATCGCCGGCATCCAGTCCAACCCCGTTCTCGCCGACATCAAGCACCTCGCGGCATACAACCAGGAGACCAATCGCCTTGAGGGCGGCAATGCCGTGGTATCGGAACGCGCCTACCGCGAGCTGTACCTGCGCCCCATCGAGATGGCGGTGAAAGACGGACAGCCTGCGTCGGCGATGTGCGCCTTTAACAAAATCAACGGCATCTGGGCGTGCGAAAACCAGGAGCTGCTGACCACAATCCTGCGCGAACAACTCGCCTTCGAGGGGTTTGTGATGAGCGACTACAACGCGACTCACACCACTGTCGAGTCGTTCCAGGCGGGACTCGACCAGGAGCAGCCGGCGGACTTTCACTTCGGCCAAACCCTGCTCGATCTGGTCAACGACGGCACCATCAGTGAGGGCGATATCAACACCCGGGTACTCCGGGTACTGACGCCGATGTTTGTGTTTGGGCTTTTTGACCTCCCCGCGACAACGCAGGGATTCAACGAAAGCGCCCACGCCAACACCGCGCAACGTATCGCCGAACAATCGATGGTGCTGCTGAAGAACGACGGGGCCCTTCCGCTTTCGGCGCGCGATCTCACTGATATCGCGGTGATTGGGGCGGATGCGGACACGGATGTCGCGGGCGGCGGTTCCTCCCTGGTCAACGGCACCCGGGCGATATCTCCGCTCGAGGGCATCCAGAACCGCGTCGGCCCGAACGTCGATGTGGACTACAGCCAGGGAACGGATCCGATCGGAAACGGCGGCGCCCTTCTACCCGGACCCGACCCCGTACCGTCTGACGTGCTCACAACGGCGGGCGGCGGCGCCTCAGGGCTCACGGCGGAGTACTGGACCAACCTCGACCGCGCCGGAGACCCGGGAATCAGCCGGGTAGAACCGTTCGCCGCGATCGATCTCGGATTTGTCAGCCTGCCGAACTTCAACGCGCAATCCCCCAAGCTGCCGGAGACCCCGGCGGAGTACAACGGGGAGATGTCCGCGCGGTGGAGCACGGAGCTGACAGTTCCGGTCACCGGGGACTATCAATTCACCCTCGGCGCCGAAGGCAGCGCACAACTGTTTATCGACGGGGTTCCGATGATCAGCGTTGATGACGCCGCGGACTTCGCCACAGCAGCGTGGGACGTGTCACTGACGGCCGGGTCGCGTCACGCGGTGCGGATCGAATACACCCACGATGTGCCGACCGGGCAAGACGCGGGAGCGCAGCTGAAGTTCGGATGGACTCCCCCGGCGCAGTTCATCGCGGAGAAAGCACGCGCAGCCGCTGACCTCGCGCGAGTCTCGGAGGCGGCGGTAGTGGTTGTTCGCGACATCGCCACCGAGGGTCTCGACAAACCGACCCTCGACCTACCGCAGGGCCAGGACGACCTCATCCGCGAAGTCGCCCGGGCAAATCCGAACACCATCGTGGTGCTCACCACGGGAGGACCGGTCATCACCGACACCTGGGACGATGATGTGGCTGGCATCCTCGAAGCCTGGTACGGCGGTCAGGAACAGGGAACGGCGATCGCGCGCATCCTGTTCGGCGACGTCAACCCGTCGGGTCACCTGCCAGTGACGTTCCCCCGGAACACGCAGGAGATGCCCACAAGCAGCACTGCCCAGTTCCCGGGCGACGGCCTCGATGTGCAATACAGCGAGGGAATCTACGTCGGTTATAAGGGCTACGCCCGGCAGAGCCTCACTCCGCAGTATCCGTTCGGGTACGGACTCTCGTACACCTCGTTCGAGTCGTCCCTGGCATCTGCGCCACGGTCGGTGCGGGTCACCACCAGCGGACTCGTGGATGCGAGCGAATTGAAGATCGATGTGTCGGTGTCCAACACCGGGGCACGAGCGGGATCCGACGTGGTGCAGGTGTACGCGGGAACACTTCCCGACGGCGCGGATACTCCGCAGCGACAGCTGGCGGGGTGGGCACGAGTGGATGTTGCACCCGGCACGTCGACAACGCAAACGATCTCACTCGATCCGAAGTCGTTCGCGTACTGGAGTGAATCAACGGATACCTGGATCACCCCCAAGGGAACAGTGCAGCTGTTCGTTGGGGACTCGGTCACCTCGGCGGTGCCTGTGGGCAACGTCGTGATTCGCTAGCGGCACCACAGTAAAGCGCGCCCACTCTCCCCGTGCAGGTGAGAGTGGGCGCGCTGGTGTCTGCGAAGTGGGTTACTTTTTGAGAGCCTTCACCAGGCTGGTGAGTGCCTTGCCGCCGACCCAGGTCAACGGAATCAGCACCCACATCAGGGCGATCACGTTGGGGCGGAATGCGGGACCGTCGGGGCCACTCACGTAGGCACCGATCGGAACACTCATTCCCCCGCCACCTCCGCCGCCGCCCGCCTCGTCCCCGGCGCCGTCACTGCCAGCGCCGAATCCGAAGTGCACCAGGGCAACCGGGATGATCTCGATTCCGTCGAGGGTGACCGGCTCGCCATAAGCGGCCTTCACTCCCAGCGTTTTGACTGTTTGCGCAACACTCTCAACTAAATTCGCCATGGTGCCGACCCTACCGGGGAGGTGCGCGGCAGGGTCAAGGGGTTTCAGCGCTCTCGCAGCACACCGGGCACTACTTGAGTGCCTCCAGTACCTCGTCGAGGCGTTCGAACGCTTCGGTGATTCCCGCCGGCATACCCGACGCCACCGTGGCATCCCGAGCCTCAACGGACAAATGCACCGACCGGGCGACCAACCGCGAGCGGCCGCCCAGTGGTTCGAAGACGGCCGAGTCGAGAGTGACGTGACCCGGGGCACCCTCGAACTCGAAGGTCTGCACCAACCGTTCCCGAGGGCGCACCAAGTGGAACACCCCGTGAAAGCCGTATGCCGTGCCGTCCTGGGCGACGTGGCGGTAGGCCCACGATCCACCTTCGCGAACGTCGTATCGCACAACTTCCATGGTGAAGCGCCGGGGGCCCAACCAGTCCGCAATCAGTGTGGGGTCGATGTAGGCGCGATAGAGGTTGTCGACGCTCGCATCGAATTCGCGCACAAGATCAACAAACGGTTGCGCCGGTGTAATGGTGATGTCCGTGTGGGGACGGGTGGATGCCATGGGCATAACCTTCCTTTCTCGGTCGAGTGACTCGCCTCCGACGGCGATGTGGTGGCGGTATTACGTCGCGTCCCGGGCGGGAGCACGACCGCTGACGAGGGTGAACAGAGTGGCGGCTCCCATCACAAGGAGGAGCACCGAACCGACCAGTAGGAACGATCGGAACGCGGCGTAGGGCGTCACGATGAGCACGACGCCAGCGACCACCGAGATCCCGCCGCCCAGGGCTATCACCCACCAGCGTTCGGCACGAGTGCCCACAAAAGAGGCGAGGATTGCGGCGGTGCCATCGAGCATCCACCCCAGACCGATCACCACGGTGAGCGCGATCAGCGACTCAAACGGATTATTGAGGCACAGCACGCCGGCGATCACCACTACGGCACCCAAGACGAGCTGCACGATTTTCCAGCCGCGGGGCGGAGGGTCCGATAGCGCCGCCGACACCCGAAGCACCCCCACCACAATGAGGTACACACCGAATATCAGGGCGATTGATTTGAGGGCGCTCTCGGGCCAGAGCAGTCCGATGATCCCGATCACCACCGCGGCAACGCCGCCCACGACTCTCCAGCGACGCACAACCCGGCGCACTTCGAGGTCAAGCTCTGCAGCCGATGTCTCACCCCTGTGTTTCACGGTGCACCTTCTCATCGGTGGGATCCGGGTGGATGCTCCTGACTTTACTTTTGTTGGGCGGGCGACCGAAAGGACTTGTACGGATTGGTCGTCGCAGTGCGGAATAAAGCACCCCCTGCGGCGAATTGCATTGAGGAGGCCTGTTGCGTCCTTGCGCACAGGTCTGTGGCGACGTTGCCTGAATCACCCGAATCCGCCCCACGCTCCATTGACGGGAACCCCCGATGTCTGACACCGCTCCGCTGACCGCCGCCCCACCCGCTTCGGCACCCGACGATGCCGCCACGGCATCCCGCAACAAACTCGTCCTCGGACTGCTGCTCGTCTCAGCGTTTGTGGTGATCCTCAACGAGACGATTATGGGTGTCGCGCTCCCCCACCTGATGGACGATCTCAGCATCACCGCGAGCGCGGCGCAGTGGCTGACCACCGCGTTTATGCTCACGATGGCTGTTGTTATCCCGATCACCGGCTTTTTGCTGCAGCGCTTCAACACCCGCCCGGTCTTTATGGCCGCGATGAGCCTCTTCAGCCTCGGTACCCTGATCGCCGCAATCGCGCCCGGCTTCGAGATCCTGCTTGTTGGTCGCATTGTTCAGGCCACGGGAACCGCGATCATGATGCCCCTGCTGATGACCACCGCGCTGAACCTGGTCGCCCCGGCGTCCCGCGGACGCACGATGGGCAACATCTCCATCGTCATCTCGGTCGCTCCTGCCATCGGCCCCACCATCTCGGGCCTCATCCTCAACGTCTTCGACTGGCGCTGGATGTTTATCCTCGTTCTGCCCATCGCTGTCGCGGCGCTTGTCCTCGGATCGCTGCGCATTCAGAATGTCACCACCCCCACCAAGTCCCGCTTCGATGTTGCCTCCGTCATCCTCTCGGCATTCGGCTTCGGTGGACTCATCTTCGGACTCAGCAGCCTCGGCGAAGCGGCCGCGTCCGGAAGCGCGACCAGCGGAATCGTCGCCCTCGTTGTCGGTGCTGTGTCCCTCGTGATCTTTATCCTTCGCCAGGTCTCACTACAGCGTGCCGACCGTGCACTACTCGACCTCCGCACCTTCAAGTCGTCCACCTTCACGGTGTCGATCGTGATGCTCGCGATCAGCATGATGGCACTGTTCGGCACTCTCATCCTGCTCCCCATCTACATGCAGGACGTTCTCGAACTCGACAGCCTCGAGACCGGCCTGCTGCTCCTGCCGGGAGGACTCATCTCCGGTGTGCTGGCCCCGTTTGTTGGCCGCATCTACGACCGCGTTGGCCCGACGGCACTGCTCGTCACCGGCTCGATCATCTTGAGCGGTGCGTTCTGGTTTATGACCACCCTCAACGAGGACACAACCGTCCCGTTTGTTCTCGGCGCTCACATCGCGATGAGCATCGGCCTTGCGCTGCTGTTCACCCCGCTGTTCACCGCCAGCCTCGGCTCGCTGAAGCCCAACCTCTACTCGCACGGAAGTGCGATTGTGGGAACGATCCAGCAGCTCGCCGGCGCGATCGGCACCGCACTGTTCATCGCTGTGATGACCGCCACCGCGGCCTCGCTCGCGACGGATGGGGCGTCGGAAGTCGCCGCCACGGCCGGTGGCATCCAGGCCGCGTTTGTCTACGGCGCGATCATCTCGTTGTTCGCCATTCCCGCGGCGTTCTTCGTCCGCAAGCCCGCGGTGTCCGCTGACGCCGCGGACCGTCCTCCGCTCGCGCACTAACATCGCGGTGGCCCAGGCAGGCATACGTGTGCCTGGGCCACCTGCGGTCGCGACTTGTGCGTTCCGCAGAACTCCGATTATCTGAGGTATGCCCATGGATCCCATCACCACGATCATCTGGGTGGTGGGTTTTGTCACCGTAACCGTCGCCGTCACCGGCCTGTCGGGGCGCGTTGGCTGGTCCGCTCCCGTTGCGCTCGTTGTAGTGGGCGCCGGGGTCTCCTTTGTTCCGGGCGTCCCACACATCGTGGCCGACCCCGATCTCGTTCTCTACGGCCTCCTTCCCCCGCTGTTGTTCGCCGCGGCGATCCGCACCCCGCTATCCGACGTGCTTGCCCGGCGGGACAGCATCCTTGTGCTCTCGGTGGGGCTCGTGGCATTCACCGTGGTTATTGTGGGTTTTTCGCTCTGGTGGATGCTCCCGGCCGTAGGTCTCGCCGCGGCATTCGCCTTTGGGGCTGTAGTTGCACCGACCGACGCGGTGGCCGTCACCGCAATCGCCGGCAAGCTGGGACTCCCCCGCCGTGTTGTCAGCGTTCTCGAGACCGAAAGCCTGCTCAACGACGCGGCCGCGATTGTTGCGCTGAACGCCTCCATCGCCGCGCTCGTGACCGTTGTTAGCCCGTGGTCCGTAGCGGGCGAGTTTGTGCTGGCCATTGTGCTGGGAGGCGCGATCGGTCTTGCGGTCGGTTTTGTGCTCTCCGCCATCCGCAAACGCCTGCATGCGCCCGTGCTCGACACGAGCCTGTCGCTGGTGATTCCCTACATCGCGTTTATCCCCACCCAGCTGCTCGGTGGTTCGGGTGTGCTCGCGGTGGTGGTGACCGGCCTCTTCCTCGGACAGCGCTCCCCGCTGGTGCAGTCCGCTGAAGCGCGCATCGCCGAGTCGATCAACTGGCGCACCATCCGGTTCCTCCTCGAGAACGCGGTGTTCCTCCTCATCGGGCTGAGCCTCGCCACCATTCTGGCCGGAGTGAACGACTCCGACCTCGGGTTCTGGAAAATTGTGCAGCTCTCCGTCGCGGTGCTGGTGATCCTTGTGGCCTCACGATTTGTGTTTGTCTACGCCGCGAATGCCTTCTACGCGCATGGTCCACGCCGTCTGCGGGAGCGGGCGTGGGGTCTGCCAACGTCGACAGCGATCTCCTCCGCGGGAATTCGTGGGGTAGTGACCCTGGCTGCGGCATTCCTGCTACCCGTGGAGACTCCCCAGCGCGAGCTGCTGCAGTTCCTCGCGTTTGTTGTTGTCGCGGGCACCCTCTTCGAAGGACTCGCTCTCCCCTGGATCATCCGCCGTCTGCGTTTGCCCCCGCCCAACTCCACCCAGGAACGTGTCGAACGCCACACCCTGCTGGCCGAGGCCCAAACTGCCGGGTTGGCGCGACTGGATGCGGAGTCATCCGACACCGACGACCAGGCGGCTCTCACCCGGCTGCGCATCAACGCGACGTTCCTCTCCGAAGCCCTGCAAAATCCCGCGTCCGATGATCGTGAGCCGTCCCCGGCGGCGTACAACCGACTACGACGGGCAATGCTCACGGCCGAACGGGATGCCGTTCTCGCGGCGCGGGACGAGGGACGGTATCCCGAAACAGCAGTGCGGTCGGTGTTGCGCAGCATCGACGCGGAGGAGACCGCACTGCGCGCCCATGCGCCCGATTCTGCACCGGACGGCGCTTAGTCCCGTAGGCGTTTTGTCCGCTCTTGCCAAGTGCTTCCGGTAGTCGGCCTGTCATGCGTACCGTCGGAGGCGGGGTGAGAGGCGGGGTCAACGCAGGGAGCAAATATGCGGGTCGCAGTTCTGGGTACAGGCACCATGGGTGCCGGGATGGCGAGATCCCTCGCTCGGTCGGGTCACACCGTCTCGGTGTGGAATCGCACTGTGGAGAAGGCCCTCCCTTTACAGGGTGACGGCATCACTGTCGCGCCGACTGTCTGGTCGGCGGTGCAGGATGCCGAAGTCATCCTGACCATGGCCTTTGATGCCCGTGCAACGCTCGATCTCGCCGCACGGTTTCTCGGGGCGGTGCCGGAAGGCGCGGTCTGGATGCAGTGCGCCACGGTGGGCCCGGACGGGATGCGGTGGATCGCCGACCTCGCCGCCCAGTACGAGGTCGATCTGGTGGATGCTCCGGTTGTGGGCACAAAACAGCCCGCCGAAGACGGAACCCTCGTCGCGCTGGTGTCGGGCAAACCAGCCCTGGTCGAGAAGATTCGTCCTGTGCTCGACGGGATCAGCAGCAAAACGATTGTTGCGGGGCGATCCCTGGGGCGCGCCAGTGCCCTGAAGCTCGCCTGCAATGCCTGGGTTGCGTCCCTCACCGCCGCCACAGCGCAGTCAGTGACGATGTGCCAGCAGCTGGGGGTCGACCCGGCGCTGTTTCTTGAAGCCATCGACGGCGGGGCAGCTAACAGCCCCTACGCCCAGACGAAGGGCGGGATGATGATCACCGGCGACTTCGAACCCTCGTTTGCCATCGACGGACTGCTGAAAGACATCGGATTGATGATCGACGCCGTCGACCCCGATTCGAGCCCGCTGTTGCCGGTGTTGCGCGGCGCCTTTGGTGCCGCGAGCGCGGGAGGTCACGGCCGGGAGGACATCGCCGCGGTGGTGGCCAGCTTCGCGTAGCGCAGCGGTTTCTGCCTCGGGGGCGGCGAATCCCGCCCGATGCGTTTACTCGCGTCTGAGGAAGCGCGTAGTGTCAGTCTCATTGAAGCTATCCGAGCTTCCGAGGGAGGGATTGCCCATGGCAGACAAATCACCGAAGAAGAACGGCGCCAAGACCGTCGCAGCTAAGTCGTTGAAAGAGAAGCGCGCTGAGAAAAAGGCGAAGCCCGCTCGTTAAGACAAACGCAGACGGTAATTGACGTAACTTCGAGGAGCCGGGCCCAGTGGGCCCGGCTCCTTCGTTAATCCCGGCTCCTTCGTTCGTGTGGTGCGCTCGTCGGTGACGCGACTCGCCCTCGGTCAGGAGTCCGTGTTGTCGTCGGAGTCGTCCTCCACCAGTTCCTCATAGGTGAGGGGCACCACGGTGAGTTTGCCGATGGCGGGAGGGGGTCCCTCCACCGTGGGGTCGACGCTGTCGGTGGTGACGTAGAGTTCGTCACCCTGCAGTTCAATCGCGGCGGGCCGGGGAAGTGCAACAAGCACCGTGGGGGTGTCGGCGCCCGGCTGGATGTAGGACACCTGGCCTGAGCCGTCGTCACCGCCGAAGAGTTCCGCCACATAGATGGTGCCGTCCTTCGCTACCGCGAGGCCCGTCGCTCCCGCGAATCCGGTCGAGACGCGCTCACTCTCGCCACTCTCGATGTCCACACGGTAGACGCTCCCCCGTGCACCGAGACTGGGGTTCTCGGGGCCACCGGGAAGGGTCGTCACATACAGGAATCCGTCATCACCGAGCTCCACATCCGTGGGAACGGATTCGAACACCGTCTCGTATCCGGCGACGCAGTCAGGAAGTCCCGCACCTGCCGCTAGCTCCACTGTCACGAGGATCGGATCCTCCGGAGGAAGCACGGCCACCACACTGACCTCGCCCTCCGAATCGACGAAGAGGATGTCGTTGCCTCCCGCATCGGCGACATAGATTCCGTCGTCGGTGGCGAGACTTGCGTACGGGTGGCTGTCGACGATTCCCGTGTAGGACGCGGGGGACGACATCGGTCCGGGCTCCGGGAACAGCGCTGCACACTCTTCGGGCAGGTCGATAAACCCGTAGTCGAGATCGCCGTCGGGGTTCTCCGCCTCTTCAAACGCGCGCAGGTCGACGATGTCGGTGATGGTGCCGTCTTCAGTGATCGACTTCAGAATGGACGAGCTCAGGTCCGGCGCGGATTGTGTGTAAAAAACGGTGCGGTCGAGGCTCGACACCGAACCGATCTCATCGCCTTCGGGGGCCGCAGTCACGTCGAGTGTGGTGCCGTCGGGATTTACCCGGGTGAGTAGCCCGATGAAATTCTGGCTGAGGTACGCCGTGCCGTCCGTATTGACGTCGAGGCTCAGCGGGCTGACGAATCCTTCCGCACGGGTAGCGGGGGTTCCGGCAACGGGGACGGTGGTGGGATCGTCGCCGTCCCAGTCATGGTCGTAGTCGTGATCGTGGTGGTCGCCGTCGCCGTGGTCGGGCCCGCCGTAGCCTCCGGCAAACGCGGGACTTGCCGCGAAGCTCATGGACGCAACAAGCGCGGTGCACACCACCACGGGAATGAGTGGCTTTTTCACTGTGTCTCCTCTGGCATAACAGTGTGTCCAGGGAGAGGAGACGGCCGCGTCACTTCCGGGAATCGCCCACCGCGCTGGCGCTAGTCCGCCACCGGAGGTGAGCCACGTGACTCGGTCGCAGTCTCACCCGGGCCGACGCAAACACGCCGACCCGGGCAGCGTATTGCGCCCGTGCACGGGCCGTCTACCCCCGGGCAACGCCCAGTTGCTACGGAATCCAGTTGAATTCGTCGGGGTTCGGACCAGTTCGTTCGTCACGGTTGAGGGCCGTGATGGCTGCGATGTCGGCATCGGTCAGTTCGAAATCGAACAGCGCAAAGTTCTCCTCGACGCGCGACCGAGCGACCGACTTCGGGAACACCACGTCGCCGCGCTGGATGTGCCAGCGGAGAGTGACCTGAGCAGTCGATTTTCCGAGTCGCTTGGCGATCGCGGCGATGGCCGGGTCGTCGAGCACCTTGCCCTGGGCGATCGGCGACCAGGCTTCGGTCACAATCCGATGTTTTGTGCCGAACGAGCGCAGCTCGTCCTGGACCAGGTAGGGGTGCGCCTCAATCTGGTTGACCGCGGGAACAATCTCCGCGTTGTCGATGAGTCGCTGGAGGTGGCTCTGTTGGAAGTTGGAGACACCGATGGCCTTGACCCGGCCCGAGTTGTAGATCTTTTCGAGCGCTCGCCACGTCTCGAGGTAGTCACCGACTGCCGGCAGCGGCCAGTGGATGAGGAACAGGTCGAGATAGTCGAAGCCGAGGGCCTCGAGGGAGCCGTCGAACGCAGCGAGCGCCGCATCGGGCTCGTGGAATCCGTTGTTGAGTTTGCTGGTGACAAAGATCTCGGAGCGCTCGAGCCCGCTGTCGCGGACGGCCTCGCCGACTTCCTTCTCGTTGCCGTACATCTGGGCGGTGTCCAGGTGACGGTAGCCGACCTCCAGCGCATCGAGGCTCGCCTGGCGGGTGTCAGCGGGCGCGATCTGGAAGACGCCGAATCCCAGCTGCGGGATTGTGACGCCATTGTTCAGGGCAATGTTCGGTACGGAGTTCATACCGGATTAAACACCCGTGGGGGCGCTGAGGATTCCCTTTCTGGGCGATTACTCATCGTTCCGGCTGAGCAATTACTCGTCGATGCGGCTGGCGGTCCCTCGACGAACTCCGACGAATATCGCACCAAGGATCAGCGCGAGCCCGGCGAGTGCCCCAATGGGGAAGGGCACCACACCGCTGGCGGGCAGGTCGCCCGAATCGTCACGGTTCCCGGGAGCAGACGGGGTGGGCGTCGCCGTGGGAACCACGGCGGTTGGGGTGGTGACGGCGAACTCGGACGACACAAGGGGCTCGCCGTCGGCAGTGACGCCCGAGGCGAATGCCGAGAGCACCAGCCCCTCGCCCACAGCGATGTCGCCCGCGGTGACAATCCGAGTGGCCTGGAACACCACCGTCTCACCGGCACCGATGTCCGTGGGGCCCGGCTGGAGGCCCGTCACGCCGTCAGCAACGATGGTGACGGCGAACGCCGCCGTGGTGCCGTCGTTGAGCACGGAGAACGAGTAGGCGACGGTTTCTCCCGCATCCGCGACGCCGTTGAGGTTGGTGTCACCGATTGTTGACGTGGTGGTGAGCACCAACGACGCGACGGCGGGAACCAGACCGAGGGACGCGGTCGCGGGGGCCGAACTCACCGGCACACCGCCCGCTGCCGTGGCGGTCGCCGTGGAGGTCACGCTGAGTTCTCCTCCGGCATCCACATCGCCCTGGGTCACCACGTATTGCCCGGTGAAGGTCGTCGTTGTCCCCGGCAGCACTCCGTCCCCCACTTCGGGACTGAGCGTGACGTCACGGTCGCTGGTGACGGTCACCCCGTTGAGGGTGGAGCTGCCCGTGTTGGTCACGGTGAATGTGTAGCTGATCGTTTCGCCCGCATCCGCGAGCCCGTTGCCATTGATATCCCCCAACGTAGGAGCAGAGGTCAGGGTGAGCGCTCCAATGGCAGCGGCCACCTCGAGCGTGGTGGTGCTTTCAGTGGAGGCCACCCGTGTGTCGTCCACGTTGGTCCCGGCGGCCGCCGCTGAGCTGGTGAGGATGCCGGCATCGATGTCGGACTGCTGCACCACGTAGGCGGTGGTGGTGTACTCCTGGGTGACGCCGGGGGCGAGGTCCATCGGTACCGGGGCCAGGCCGGTGGTGCGGTTGCCCTCGATCGTGACGCCCCACGCCGACACCGTGCGGTTGTTGGTGACCGTGTAGCTGTAGGTGACGCTCTCCCCCGCGTCGGCCACCCCGTTGGTGTTGGTGTCGCCGAGTGTGGCGGTGGTGGTGAGAACCAGGTCTCCGGATGCCGGGCGCACCGCGGTCGTCGCCGTGTCGGGGGCCGAGCTGATGACGACGGTGGTGGAGCCCGTTGCGACCGCGGTCACCACGATGGGAGCCTGCCCATCAACGTCACCCTGGTTGACGACATACGTGGTGCTGGTGAAAGTCACCGTTTCGCCGGGCGCGAGCGACGGTACGGTGGCCGGGCTGAGCGCCAGCACTCGATCGCCCGTCAGGGTCACTCCGGTCAGCGTTGTGGTTCCCTGGTTGGTGACCGTGTAGCTGTACTCAATGCTCTCCCCCGTGTCGGCAACGCCGTTGAGGTTGGTATCGAGCAGGGTGTCCCAGACGTCGATCGAGATGGCACTGTCGGCGCCAATGGTCGGTGTGGTGCTGATCTCTTCGGCCGAGGTCACCGGCGCTTCGTTCGGCGCAATCCCGGAGGCGGTTGAGGGGTTCAGGATGCTCGTGGCCGCATCGATGTCGGCTTGTGTGACCACCGACGGCTCACCCGTAAAGACGGCCTGTTCGCCGGGTGCGAGGGCGTCGACGCTGGCAGGAGTGATCGTGGGCGAACGGCCATCATCGACCGAGACCGTGCGCACGGTGGTGGTACCCACATTGGTCACGGTGAAGGTGTATGTGATGGTTTCACCGAGATCGGCGAGACCGTTGGCGTTGGTGTCATCCAGCACAAAGGAGTCGGCGAGGTCGAGCGCGCTCGATGCCGGGATCGGCAGAACCGTCGCAGATGCCTCCGGCGAGGCGACCGCGGCGCCACCCGGTGCCGTTCCGGTCGCCGTGGCTGTACTGGTTAACGGGAGCCCGGCATCTATATCAGCCTGGGTCACCACTCGTGATTCGGACGTGAAAGATGCCGTTGCCGCGGGGGCGAGCGACGGAACTGTCGCCGGAGCGAGCGCCCCGGTCGGGGCATCCGCGATCGTGACTTCGCTAACGGTGGTCAACCCGGTGTTGGTCACCACGTACCCATAGGCAATCGTCTCCCCCGGGTCGGCGAACCCATTCGCATTGGTGTCCGCCAGGGTGGCGGTGTGTTCGAGCGCAAGGGTGGAGGCCAGCGCCTGCAGCGGCGCACTGACGCTCGAATCGGCACTGCGCACCTCATTGACTCCGTCCACCGCGGTGGCGTACGCGATGTTGGTGTACGTCTCGAGCGCGGCGTCGTCAGACGTCACAACGTGGCTGCCCGTGCACTCCATTGTTGCGGTCGCAGAACCCGCGACACCGAGATCGGTGCGCGGACAGTCCACGGATGCCACCCCCGCGTCGAGCACCGTTACCGCGGTGAGCGGCGCGAGCGTCGACGTGTTGCTCACGACAAAGCTGTACGGGATGCTGTCACCAACCGCATAGGCGTCCGGTTGTTCAGTCGCGTTGTTGATCTGTTTGACCAGCGACAGGTTGCCGAGCGGCTGAACGGACGACACCTCGAGGTTGCGGATCAGGTGCACATCCCGCTGGCCGCCGGTGGATCCGAGAAATCCCAGCTTGTAGGTCGCGGGCGCTTCCTGGGTCATTTGGTACGACAGCACCTGCTGGAATCCAGCCCCGGTGCGGAAATCGATGTCCACCGTCACCAACGGCAAGGCGTCGGCGCTGACGGTGATGCGCACTGTTCGCGCGCTCGCGTCGTCGGGTCCGGTGCCCCGCAAGCTGCCGGGAAGGGTGCTTGTGGTGGTGCCCGGGGCGACCGATCCGGCCAGCCAGCAGTATCCGGTGGTGCCGTCGCCCGGCCCCCGGACGGAGACCGCGTCGGGGACAACACCCGGGCCGGTCTGCGCGCATCCCTCGTCGCGTTGCTCTGTCGAGTTGGTGTAGTTCCCAAACGCATCGAGGCCCACACCGAGATACCCGCCGCTAACTCCGGGATCGCCGTTCAGACGCGCGTAACCGAGAGATCCACCGGCGCCGCCCGCCTCAGTCAGGTTCTCCGACCCGTCGGAGAGGAAAAAGCCGATACCGTCGGCGCCGTCGCCGCCGTACTGCCACTGCTCAAATTCCGCAACGATGCCCCCCGTGCCGGGCAGAGGTTTGTTGTACAACACTCCACCGACCTGGAACGAGCCGGTATCGGTGAACTGGAGAAAACCGGGAGCCTCCCCAATGGACGGGGATCCCTCCATATTGGCGCAGTCACCGAGGGTGCTCCCTCCGGCGGGGCTCTCGGTGGCGGCCGTCAAGCACGCCGCATCGAGAGCCACCCAGGCGGGGTCGGCAACACTCGCCGCCGTGAACGGCTCCGTGATCAGCGGTGTGCCCGCAGCATGGCTTGCCGAGGTGAGAAACACCGCGGGAAGGCTGGCCGCAAGGAGGGCGAGAATCCCCAGTCCGGCGCGGGACCTGCGGAAACGGGTCATTGTGGGTTCGTTCATGGTCAGAAGTCCTGATTTCGTTACCACCACACCCGGCGGCTCTGCCCGGGCTCGACGCGGGTCAGTTTCACACGACGGGTGCGCGGGAAAAACGCAATCTGATGAACAACTCCAGGATTCCGGTAGTTTTTTGCGTATTTTTCGGCAGTTTGTGGGCGCTCTCGGTAGTGCTACGCCGCTGCGCCCCAGTGAGTGCGCCCCGGTGGGCACGCCCGCGGGTGCCTCTTCACGCCGTCGTCCGTGCTGGGTAGGATTGCGCCACCAATTCGACCGGAAAGGTCACCCATGGTTCCGGAGATCAACTACTGGGCAGTTCTGCTCGCCACCGTGTCAAGCATGGTTGTGGGATCGATCTGGTACACACCGCGCGTCTTCGGCAACTACTGGATGAAGGCGGCGGGGATTACACCCTCCGGCAACGCGTCCGACGCTGTGCGTCCCATTCTGATCACGGTGGTCGTGAGTTTTATCACTGCGTGGGTGCTTGCCGGTGCGACGTACATCGCCTGGGACTTTTACGGAGGCAGTTTTCTCGGCAACGCCGTGGTGACGGGCATCATCCTGTGGGCTGGATTTACCGCCGCGCGATTCATCACCCATGACGCCTTCGACGAGCGCCCGATGCGACTGACGGTACTGAACGTGGCGCACGAGTTTGTGACGATTGTGATCATGGCTCTCCTCATCGGTGTGTGGCCGCCGTTGTGACCGGAACGGGGCGTCACAGCGGGTGCGCTCGGGACGGATCCCCGCTAGTTTTGGCGGAATGACTTCCCCACGCGAGACCGCCACTGACGACCGTGCCAAGTGGCGGGCATTTGCCGTCGCCGTCAGCGTCGCAGTGCTGACGATTCTCGACCTGTCGAAGGTCAACGTGGGGCTCCCGTCCATCGAAAAGTCACTGGGCGCCGGAGCATCCGATCTGCAACTCATCGTGGCGGGATACGCGCTCGCCTTTGGCCTGTCGCTCGTACCGTCGGGCCGACTCGGCGACATGTACTCCCGCAAGTTGATGTTTATCATCGGACTCAGCAGCTTTACCGCGGCGAGCCTGCTCTGCGCATTCGCCCCCACTATCGAAGTTCTGGTGATCGGACGCATTCTGCAGGGACTCGCTGCGGGTGTGCAGATGCCGCAGGTTCTCGGTATGATCCAGGAGTTATTCCAGGGTCCGGCCCGCGGACGGGCGTTCGGAATCTTTGGGGCCACCATCGGTATCTCCACGGCGTTTGCACCCGCGCTCGGCGGCCTCCTCATCGCGGTCGGCGGCCCGACCGATGGCTGGCGGCTGCTGTTCTGGATGAACATCCCCCTCGGCCTGATCGCCCTGGTGCTCGCAATCCGCCTGTTGCCCACCCCGTCGCATACGAACCGAGTGCGCACCAATCTCGATCCCATCGGTGTGCTGCTGTTGGGCATCGCGACCTTCAGCCTGCTGTTTCCCTTTGTCACCACCTCCGGCGGCTCGGGCGACAATTCGCTGCGGTGGTTGTGGCTGATTGGGTTCGGCGTCGCTGGCGTACTGTTCGTCTGGTGGGAGCTCGCCTACCAGCGGCGCGGCAAGTCGCCGGTGGTGCATTTCTCCCTGTTCCGTAAGTCGTCCTATCGCAACGGGGTGTTGGTGGCGACCGCCTACTTCGCGGCGCTGCCGGCGGTGTTTCTCCTCAGCACCCTCTACCTGCAGCAGGGCCTGGGGCTTGAGCCGGTCTACGCGGGGCTCGTCAGTGTGCCGTTCGCGCTGACCAGCGCCATCACCGCCCTGATCGGTGGTCGCTTGGTGAATCGCTACGGACGTGGCCTGGTGGTTATCGGCCTCGCGATTGTCATTGTTGGTTTCGCACTGGTGATGATCCTCGCCATCACCCTGCCCGCGGAGCTCGCCCCCTACGGGATGGGCGCCGCCCTGTTTGTCGCGGGACTCGGCGGTGGATTTGTGATTTCCCCGAACCAGACGCTGACTCTCGCGGACATCCCCGTTTCTGAGGGTGGAGTTGCCGGGTCGATGGCCCAGTTGGGACAACGCGTGGGAACCGCCGTGGGAACGGCGGCAGCATCGTCTGCGTTCTTCGCCGTGATCCTGCGCGAGACGGGAACTTCCACCAAACTCACCGCCTACCACGACGGGTTTCGCGACGGCATCCTGATCGCCATCTCGTTGATTGTTGTTGCTCTCGCGCTGGGGATCACCGACCTGATCGACCGCCGACGCCACCCCGCAGAAGATCCGGAATCACCCGACGCCGATCCCGATGCCCAACCGGGTACCCGGCCCGACGTGCGTGCTAGCCGAGCAACACCACAAGGTGGCGAATAAGCACAATCAGTGCCCCGGCGATCAGGTAGGGACCAAACGCCAGGTGCGACTTCGATCCGCGCCCCGTGGCAAGCAGCACCACTGCGACGACCGCGCCGAGCACAAATCCCAGCACCGGGCCAGCCAGTGCGGCATCCCATCCTGCCCAGCCGAGCACCAGCGCGAGCACCACACCGAGTTTGACGTCTCCGAAGCCGAGGCTGCCCCAGTACGCCATCGCGGAATAGACCAGAAAGACCAGGCCGGCGCACGCGGCAGCACGTAGCACCGTTCCGGCATCCCCCCGCCCGATCCCATCCAGAACAAGAAGCGCCACCACCACGGCACCCGTCGGCAGCACCAGCCAGTCCGGCAGCAGGTGCGTGCGGAAGTCGATGACCGCGAGCCATACCCCCACAACGGTCACGAGGGAGACGGCGACAACCAAGGGAGCCCAGGACGGAGCATCCACAACTATCGGCAGGAACCCGGCCACAACTGCCACGGCAACGACGAAGTCCCGCCCCCAGCGTTCACCCGGGGACGGGCGAAGACGTTCGGTCACTGCACCAGGCTGGCCGGTCACTGCACCAGGCTGGCCGGTCACTGCACCAGGCTGGAGGCACGGTAGCGGCGCAGCTCGACGATGAGGTCTTGGGTCTCTTCCTCGGGCTGCCCGTCATCGAGGTCGGCGAGCTGCTCGTTCAGACGTGCCACCACCTGCTCGAAACCGGGGGCGTTGTTAGCAAGATTCTCGGCGCGCAGGCGATCGCGAACGGGGATCTGGCTGGCGGGATCGGCCAGTTCACCGATGGTCGCCGCGATGCGTGCCAGGTCGACGTCGTCATTCGCGAGCGCGCGGTCGGCGAGCTCGTGTGCGGCGTCGACGATGGTTGCCGTCATCTCCTGCGTGTAGGGATCTGCCCAGCCGACCACTCGATGTGAGGCCCCGGCGAACGAGGCGGCGTCGATGAGTTTGAGGGCGGCGATCAGATCGTCGGTAGGTGTCGCCGTGATGTCGTCACCCACGAGCTGCACCCAGCGGGCCTGGTCCATCGGCGATGCGGGCGGTGCCCCGATGAGGAACTTGGGTGCAGTGGCCTCGGCGACAGCCTTGCGTACATCGGCGCGGTCGAGGGTGTCTTCCTCGATTTCCGACGACTGCGGTACCTCGGACTGCTGCGAGAAGGGGAGGTCGAACTCCGGCACACTGACGGCGAACTCGGGAACCGTGACGGGGAGCGACGGAAGCGCGGTCACCGCGAGGCTCTCCAGCAGGTTGAGGTACTCGATACCGCTCACCACCTGCGCGGTCAGCTCCAGGCCGATGGGCGTCAGGGTTGCCGCGCGTCCGGCTTTCACCGTGAGAGTCCAGCCGTCGGCGGGGGCGGTCCCTGCGACCACGATGGAGAGGCGTGGGATGCGGCTCGCCAGATCGAGGAGTGTCGCGAGAGCATCCGGATCGGACACCAGACTGACCAGGAGCACCTCCGTCGGCGCGGACTGCGCGAGTACCGCAGCGCGCGGCTGGGTGTCTTCGACGTGGAAGTTGACGAGGGCGTGACGGATGACCTCGTCACGTTCGGTGAGTTCGGCGATCAACGCCTGCACGTCGGTGACCGATGCGAGGTGCGAGACATCAAACGCGTCCGCGAGCTCCGAGCCGAAGCCCACCGTGGTGACCTGGATGCCCTCGGTCCAGTCGAGGCAGGCGAGCTCCGCGGCCATCGCGGTCAGCACCCCGTGGGTCATCGATTCGGAGTCGCCGACAACCCCGAGTGACCCGATCTCTTCGAGGTTCACCAGGACGTGCCCGTTCGACGCATCCTGTCCGACCGTCACCAAGGCGAGATAGGGCGACTCGACGTCAGCCGCGGGGGCAGGCAGCGCGCGGGGAATAACCGACCAGTCGCTGCGGGTCGCGGAGGTCGCGACAAAGGGTTCGGGCAGATCGGACGGCGCAGCGAGACGCAGCTGCACCACCCCGTCGGCCAGACGCACCATCTCGAGCTGCGGCAGGGCAGTGTGGGTGTCGGCCGACCATGCGCCAAGGAACCGGAGGGTACGGTCGATCGCCGCGACGCCACTGGGGTCTTCGACGGCGCGCAGCGAGCGTTCGGTGGTGACGCTCTCGTCGGAGGGCATCGCGATGCGCTCGCCGGGTTTGCGACGGCGACCCTGTTCGAAACGGCGCAGGCCAAGCAGACTGAGCAGGCCCGAGGCGAGGAGTGAACCGATCCCGCCGAAGGTTGCCAGCGGAACGAGCAGCGCTGCCCCGGGGCTGGCGGTCGCATCATCGGCCGAGATGCTGCGATCGGGGGCGGTGGTGCTGTCGGCCGTGGTGGTGCTGTCAGATGCGGCGGTGGTGCCGGATGCCGTGGTTGTTGCACCATCCCCGGACGTGGGCTGCGCGGCATCCATCGGCACCCCTGCGGCCTCGGCAGCAGCTTCGGCTGCTCCGGCCTGACTGATCACGGGGATGCTGTGGTCGACCTCGACATCGTCGAGCGCGTCGGAGGACACAGCGACGACCGAGTTATCGCTGGGCAGCGGGGTGATCTCCTGCGGGGCTTCGGGCGCGGAGACCGGTTCGGGGGCCGGCTCGGGTGCAGGAGCCGGGGCGGGAGCGGGGGCCGCAACGCCGGGAACGGTGATGTCCCAGCCCGGGAGGATGAGGTTGGGATCATTGAGCTGGCCGCCGTCGGACTGCACGGTGCTGCGGGAAGCTTCAAAGAGTTCCGGAAATCGATCGCCGGAGCCGAGGGCGTCTTCGGCGATGTCCCAGAGGGTGTCGCCGGGCACCACGGTGATCTCGAGCGGGGCAGACGGCGCAGCGACCTCGACAGTGGCATCCGCGACAGCCACGGCCCCCTCCGGTGCGACTGCGTCGGGCGCCACTGCCTCGGCAGCGGGAGCCACAGCGACGGCGGCTTCCGGAGCTGCAGCCTCCGCCACAACGGGTGCGGCGACCTCGGCATCGGCGGGAAGGGTGAGCGTCCAACCCGGGTTCACCCAGTGGTTGCTGGGGGTCAATGCTCCCCCATCGGACTGCACCACGTCGTAGTTGAGCGCGGCGATCTCGGTGTAGCGCTTGCCATCCCCGAGGGTGTCGTTCGCCACGGTCCAGAGGGTGTCGCCCGCCTGCACCTCGTAGGTCGGAGCGTCGACAGCGTCGTCGACGGCAACCTCCTCGACTACGGCGGTGCTACTTTCCGAGGTCTGCCCGGCCGAGTATGAAGTGGTTGCCGGTGCGGCGTCGATGGTGGATGCCACGGCAGAAGCGGTTCCGGAGAATCCAGTGAACATAATCAACACGGCGCCGAGAAGCGCGATCGCGGTCTTCTGCTGGATCCGCAAACCCGGGATGTGCGGCGGAGTCATGCCGCGGAAAACCGCCGGGAGAACCGTCAGCAGGGAGATCACAAAGGTCAGCCAGGCGATCCAGGCGACCAGCGGCAGGAGAGTGCCGAGCAGGAATTGACCACCGAAGTCGGGACCGGTGGCGGCAGCCTGTAACTCGTCCAGCGTCGGGATCGGGTTGCCCGCGACCGTCAGCAGCACCGCGGGAATGCCAACAACGAGGGCAATCAGGACAACGAGTGACCCGATACCGGTGAGGAATCTCTTCATGTGACGACCTGTATTTCTTAGTTACCGACGTTGACGGACTGGAGTTCGCGAACTTCGACGGACGTTTCGGCGACAGTGGTGATGTTGATTGTGTCGCCGATGTTGCCGATGGCCCACACAATCTCCCACTGACTTGTCGCGGTGATGGGGAATTCACCGCCGGGTTGTGACGCGGAGGTTTGTGAATAGCGGTGACCACAGTTGGGCGAGTCTGCAAATCCCAGCGATGGTTGGTACGGCGTACCACCCGAGGCGCACGTCACGGTTGTGCCGTCACCCATTGTCCAGAGCAGCGACGTTACGGTCGCCGTCGCGGTGATGCCGAGGCCACCGACCTCACCCGTGCGGGTGAAAGGTCCGAACGTGTCCGGGGTGGGATCTGCCGCCCACATCCAGATAGGAACCCCGACATAGCTGCGCGACCCGACGACGTCGGGGTCAGGCGCCAATCCGATGGTGATCGGATTGAGCTCGAACTCCGAGACGAATATTGCGGCAGCCTGTGTCGGGCTCATCACTTCGATCCCCGGGGGTGGCGTGAGCGAGAAAAATCGCTCCCGTTCAACCAGGTAGTCACAGGTCTGTGGGTCAGCAAGGAGATCTTCGTCCGTGCACCCGAGCCCTTTGGCTTCCACGGACTCGTAGCAGTCGTACCACGCCCCGGCGGGATCAGGCAGGGTCGAGGGGTCGCCCTGTGGTTGCCCGTATTTGACGTAGCACTGCCGACTGTTGCTCCACCACCCTTGAAAGAACAAGCACCGCACGTTGATGTACTCGCCTAGTACATTTCTCTCCGCGCACACCCGAGGTCCCGGGGTGAAGCCGGTGACAGGGTCGCGTACACCTTCCGTATCCACGGGGAGACTGGCGTAGATGGTGCATACGGCGCCCGCTGTCACGGCACAGGTAGTCCCGCCGACCAGCGTTGGCGCTGAGGCGATCGACAGTTGCGGCGACAACGGCGCCACCACCATGGTGGCAACCAGGGCGATGAGTGCCGGGATCACGGCAAGAGCCCTGAAATTTCCTATACGCATGACGTCCCCACCGAGGTGAGGCTCTGAACCAACCACGACGACGTCGCAGGATCAAAAGTGATTCCGGCGTCGTATCGCGGAGCCCGGTCCGCAGGGAGGGGCGGTACCGAGCCGTCAGCTTGCACAACCGATCGACCTGTTGAGTCGTTACAGAAGATCAGGTGGACGCTTCCGAATTCAAGCGGTTCACCGTCGCCTTGGAGTTCCCCCGCGTATCCGCTCTCGACTGTGGCCACGATGCCGCCGTCGAATTGGTATCCCAATTCGGCCACCTGCCGAGCATCCAGCACCACCTGGTCGCGCACCACTCCTACGGCATACGCGTCAATGCGCTCGGGATTGACTCCGTCTTCGTCGAAGATGAGATTGACCATCGCGGTGTACTCCTGCAACGTGGCTGTCGCTTGGGCGACAGCCTCGTCCGCCGACGCAGGAACGACCTCAGTAGCGGGCGGCGGCGCGGTTTCTGTGGCGGTTGCCGTAGAAGAGGACGTCGGTTCGGCATCCGCGTCAGCGCATCCAGCGAGGACAATAAGACTGAGCACTGCAAGACCCGTGACGAGCGATGTACGGCGTCTGCGTGAGTCTGTAGCTCTGGCCATGCTGCTCATGTGGTCCCCTGCGTGTAACGCGTCCATGAATGAGATGGATGCTCAGTTTAGTTGCCGACGTTGACGGACTGAAGTTCGCGAATTTCAACGGACGACTCGCTCACCGTGGTGACGTTGATAGTGCCGCCCACACCTCCGACAGCCCACACCACATCCCATTGACTAGTTGCCGTGATCGGGAAGCGCCCTCCGGGCTGTGACGCGGAGGTTTGCGAGTAGCGATGACCGCAGTTGGGCGAATCTGCAAAGCCAAGGCCTGGCTCGTAGGGTGTGCCACCGGTGGCGCACGCCACCGTGGTGCCGTCGCCCATCGTCCAGAGCAAGGATGTCACCGTCGCCGTCGCGGTGATGTCGAGACCACCGACTACATCCGACTCGGTATACGGGCCAAATGTGTCGGGGGTGGGATTGTTTGCCCACATCCACACCGGAACACCGACGTAGCTGCGAGAACCGGCAACAGTGGGATCAGGAGCCAGCCCAATGTTGATGGCGTTCAACGGGAACGAAGCGGCAAAGATCGCGGCAGCCTGACCCGGTCCCATTGTGGTGATCCCCGGGGGGATCGGTACGGAGAAAAACCGTTCACGAAAGCGCAAACCTTCGCACAGCCCCTCGTCCCTTACCTCGGCCCAGCACTCCATGCCTGCACTGCCCGGGACCATGCAGTCATACCAGGCACCGGCTGGGTCGGGGAACGAAAGCGGAACTTGCATCACGCCGTACTTCACGTAGCACTGACGGCTGTTGCTCCACCACGCACCTTCGAGGGTGCAGTCAATCACTCTGTTCTCGGTGAGGACCGCTCCGATAGCACGGACGCACACCGGCGGCGCCGGCGTGAAACCGGTGACCGGGTCACGCGTCCCCTCGGTGTCCGCGGGGATAAACGCCCACAGGGTGCACTCTTGCGTGGTGTTGTCCGTTTTCACGCAATCCGTGCCGGCCTCCGCGCGCACAGATGCCGCTGCCGCCGGGGCCGGCCCTGACAGGGGAATCAGTATCGGGGCCAGGACAAGCGCAGTCAGTAGAGCAAACGCGCTAGCGAATCTCACAGACATGATGTCCCCAGCGGTGTCAGGGTGCGGACAAACCACGACCCCTTCGTCGGGTCATACGCGATTCCAGCTTCGAGACGTGGGGCGCGGTCAGCGGGAGCGGGAGGTGACGTCCCGTCTGCGCGTGTGGTTGTGCGGCCGGTCGAGTCGCTACAGAACGTTAATTGCACCGACCCAAAGTCCAGCATGTCGCCCTCAAACTGCGCTTCCGTGGCATAACCACTTTCGACACGCGCTGTCAGGCCACCCTCGTACGTGTATCCCAGTTTGGCGATCTCCTGCGCGGATCCCACGAACTCGTCGCGGACAACCGCGGTCGCGTAGGCATCGATACGCTCCGGGTTGACCCCACCTTCGGTAAGGACCTGGTTGACCATCGCCGTGTACTCCTGCAGCGTCGCGGTTGCTTGCGCCACCGCCTCCTCTTCGGACGCCGGCACGGCCGCAGCGGCGGGCCTAGGAGTCGACGACTCCGTCACGGTTGACGACGGAGCGGATTGAGGTTCGGAATCCGCGTCGGCACATCCCGCCAGGGTCAGCAGGCTCACGAGCGCGACACCCGTCACCACCAGCGTTCGACTTCGGCGTGATCCTGGAACTCTGGCCGTGCTCTTCATGCAGTCCTCCTGCGTGTACAACATGCATCAAAAAGATGAATTCTCAGTTTAGTTACCGACGTTTACGGATTGCAGTTCGCGAATCTCGACGGCAGTGTTTGCCGTGCGAGTGGTGTTCAGAGTGCCGGTGACATCGCCAACGGCCCAGTCCATCGTCCACTGACTGGTCGCGGTGATCGGAAATTTTCCACCGGGCTGTCCGGTCGACACTGTGGTGTAGCGGTACCCACAATTCGGAGATTCAGCGAAGCCCATACTCGACTGGTACGGGGTGCCCGCGGTTGCGCACGCGACCGTCGATCCGTCACCCATGGTCCAGACGATGGAGGTTACCCGTGCCGTCGCAGTGATGTTGATCCCGCCAAGTGTCTCATTGACGTCGTATGGCCCGAAACTCAGCGGATCGGGGTTGTTCGCCCACATCCACACCGGAACCCCGACATAGCTGCGCGATCCCGCCACGGTCGGGTCAGGCGCGAGCCCAATAGTGATCGGGGTCAACGGAATGGTTTCGAGGAGCCGGTATGCGGCCGCTTCGGGCGAGATTTGAACGATCCCCGGCGGCGGGAAATCGAGCCAGATGGTGTTCCAGCAGAAGTTGCGGCACTCCTGTTTCGCGCACTGAAACCATCCCCCCGTGTCGAGAGCGCCCGCGGGCTTTTCCACATTTCCGGGCTTGTCTTTCGCGCTGTAGTAGCACTGGTCGGAGTTGCTCCACCAGCCGACGGCATCGGAGTAGCACGGGAGCACTTCGAATCCGCCCCTGAGCGTTTCGAGAACACAGACGGGCGGCGCCGGCGTCATACCGGTCGAGGAATCGCGCCCCGGGTCGCCCGGGTTGCCCTCCACCTCGCCCCCGCAAATAATTCCCTGTGCGCCTTCGCCACATTCGCCGGTCACAGGAGGATCCGCGGCACGTACCGGGGAGACCGCTGCGATCGCTGGGGCGACGGGTACAAGACCAACCAGCCCACTGACCATCACGCTGAGCACAAGAAGCGCCCCCGCGAATCGTCTCAGCATTCTTCTCCCCCGCCCGTAAAGCTCCGGACCTTCCACATACTCGCGTCCGGGTCATACTGCACTGACACGTTGAGGGTGAAGACGAGTTTCGCAGGTTGTTGCGCCGCAGAGCCGTCCGGCAGCGACACCGTCCGCTGCGATCCGTCGTTGCAGATCTGCAGATTGACTGCGGCGAATGGAAGACTTTGTGTGGCGTCTGACAGATCCGTTGCATAGGCGTCGATGACCGTTGTGACAATGCCGCCGGTAAGCACCAACCCTTGGCTCGCAATCGCCTCGGCGCTTGAATACACTTCGTTGCTCGCGGGCGGCACGGAGATGGCGTCGATCCGCTCCGGCTCCATCCCGCCCTCGGCAAAGATCAAGTTCTCCACGCGAACGAATTCGTCCAAAGCAGCGGTGGCCGACGCGATGGCGTCCCCCGCTGATTCGGGTGCGGGGCCGGTAAAACTGGGTGCGCTGATCGTGGGTGCTGGTGAGGGGGTGGTGGATGCTTCGGGCGCGACGTCATCGCGCGCGCACCCCGTCAGCACACAAGCACTTACAAGCGCGGCCATTGCGACAATTCCCGCGCGACGTCTGGCGGAAGGGCTAATTAAACTGCGAGCAACCATGTCTGTCCTATCCGTCGATCAGTCGAGCGGATGCCGTGCCCGAGCCGGTCAACGTGTTGATTCCGATCATGTTGAGAAAAATGGTGGAGTAGTCCTCGGTGACCGTTACTGTCACCGTGTTAGCGACCACAGTGACCGTGCCGGTGAGCCCGGCCGCCGCGATGTATCCCTGCGCAGCGGCTTGAGCCGCAGGCGCGTTGAGCTGCAACGTTCCTGTGGCGATGGCATCACCCGTGAGAGAGTTCGCGGCAGTCCTCGCCGCAGACTGCGCGACCTGATTTGCGTGATCACTGGCCTGGATCTTGCCGGATCCGTCGACCACCAGGCCGACGAACAACAAAAAGGACACCACAAGGATCAGCAGCGGTAGCGTGATGTTGCCGCGCTCGGAGTTGTGCGCGGAGGTGTCAACGATGGGTCGGGTCAGTGTCATGGCTGCTGCCTATACGGGTCGACGGGGCTGCTGGCGGTGCGCCGGATGTCGATGCTGCCGGGCAGACCGGGCAATCCCGCGTCAGACAGGTTGACTCGGCAGATGAGTGTGGTGTCGACCACGCCGCTCTGGCCGATTGGTCGGTTGAAGTCGGTGACATCAACAATCACGGTTCGGGTGACGCAGTCGATTCCGCTGCTGTCGAGAGAGAACCGAGCCGCGTTCTCCCCCGCGACCTGCGCGGTCGCCGCGGTGCGGGTCAACGTAGCATCCCGAGCGGCCGCATAGGCCGCGCTCTGCACCGCGTTGCCGGCCATCGCCAATCGCCCGCCAACAATCAGCAGGCCGATGAACATCAGCATCGGGATAGCCCAGATCACGAGCTCGAGGCTGGTGGAACCGCGGTCACCACGGAGGCGCGCTCTCAAAAAGGCAAGTCGCATCACGGCGCCACGAACCTTTCAACGGGACCGGTCACCGTTTCGGAAACGCCCGAGCCTGGCCATCCTGGGACGATCAGCGCGGTGTTACCGGTAACAGTGACGGTTACCGTGGTGACGTTTTTTGTCACGACCACGTTTGCGCCCTCGATCGTGCCGCCACTTGCCTCAAGCACAGCGCGGCCAACCGCCTGAGCATCGGGAATGTTGCCGTCGTACAGCCTCGCCTCGTAGTAGGCAGACGTCGCGGCACCGTGCGCGAGGTCCCGCGCGTGAAGCCACAGAGCGAACTGGAAAAAACCGAACATAAACACCATCACCACGGGCCAGATGATGATGTTTTCGAGCGTGACGGAACCACGTTCCCCCACGGACGATGCTCGTCCACGGGTCACAAGGCGGTTTCGAAACGCGAGCATGGCGGGTTACGGCAGTTCGGAGGCCTTGGAGGTGATGTTGGTGACAACGATCGCGGCGATCGCGATAGCAACACCAGCGATCGCGACCGTCCAAATAATCTGCTCGAGCGTGAGGGATCCACGCTGGGCGGCGACGTGGTTGGCGTGCTGGTAGCGCGCCTTGGCGAGGGCGGGCAGGCCCGCAACGATCACAGCAATCTGGAGGGCGAAGGATTTGATAGCGTTCATGATTTTCTCGATTCGGTTCGGGTGGTGAGGATGGTCAGGGATAAAAGTGGGGATGGTCAGTGAGTGGATGGCTACGACGCCATCAGCCTCAGGAGCGGCGGTGTGACGAGCATCGCCATAAAAACGACACCCAGCAGCGCCTGCGGATAGGTCATTCGCTCGCTGAGCCGGTTGGCAATGGTGTGTTCCTCGTTGAGAAGTTGCACACGCAGCGCCTTTCCGCGGGCACGGAGGCTCTCGTAGACCGCCGCCCCTTCTTCTCCGCTGAGCCGCATAATGTCCGCTACCTCGGCCAGTTCCTTGACGCCGATTTCATTGGACAGAGACCGCAATGCTTCCCACGGCTGTATGCCGGAGAACCGGGCGCGGAGCAGTTCCTGCTTGATGCGCTCGAACACCCAGGACTCACCAATACTCGCGGCTTCTTCAAGGGCGACGCCCGCGGGTGCACCGCGCTTGCGTTCCGCGGCGACGAGTTCAAGGTAGGCGGCAATGGCCCGCGAAAACTCCTGCCGCGCCTCGTCGGCCTGCTGCTTCACCATGGTGTCGGCGGCAAAAAGCATCACGGCGGCCAAGGGCACTCCAGCGAGTGCGGTCAGACCGAAGATAAAGGGTGACAGCCCGAGCGCCCAAAGCGCCAGCGCGATAAATGCGGGTGCCACCAGACCAAGGATGCCGAGGGTCAGCTTCTGGGCGAAATAGGTCTGCGTTGATCGGTTGAGGATCAGGAGATCCTGGGCGGGCGCGCGGAAGCCGGGCACGTCAGCGAAGTTGCGCTGGCCCCAGGAGCCCAGCCGGCTCTCCAATGACCCATCCCGAACGATTTCGGAGGTCTCCACGCTGCCGAGACGATCGAGGGCGGCGCCGAGTTTGGGTTGACGCGGCGCGAGTTCGGCGACGAGCAGGGCGATGCCAAGACCGAGCACTCCACCCACAACCAGAAGAATTTGCCACATAAACGCCTACCCCCGGCTCTTTCGGGTGTTGATGAGAATACGAGGGGTGGGCACTCCGACGCTCATTCGACGCATCCAGACGAGGGCGGCGACAAACACCACAACGTAAAGCGTGAGTAGCAGTTGACCCGTCGCGGTGCGGTAGGCGTCGAGGAAGCTTCCCGACAGCGCGAACGCGCCGATGGCGACAAGCGTGACGAGGGTGACGGAACGCGCCGTCGTGCGGGGCTTCTCGCGGTCGGTTTCGATTTCACGCCGGTGACGTACCTCGTCGAACACAATCTGGGCGAGGTCGTCGAGGGCATTAGCCAGTCCGGCCCCGCGCACACGCGACGCAAGAATGAGGTGCGCGGTCACCAGGTCGGCGGTGGGGTCATTGAGTTCGTCGGCGAACACTTGAAGCGCGCGCGTAGTGGACCAGCGCGCGTTAATGCGGGCGACCAGGTTGGCCACCTCGGGCTTGATCGGATCGGGAGTGTTCGAGAGCGAGACCGTCAGAGCCTGCTCGAGTCCCACACCTGCGGTGATCAGTCCGGAGAGGCTTCGGGTCCACGATTCGATCGCTTCGAGTCGATCAATGCCGTTTGCGGACTCGGGTTTACTGAGCAGGATCGGCAAACCGATCACCGCGACCGGAACCGCGACGAGTGCCACGATCAGTCCGGTGATCAACCAGACGATAATTCCGCCGAGCACCCCCACACCGATAAAAAGGAGACGATTTCGCGGCACTGTCGCGCGAACGCGGTTGATACGTTTCTGAATCATGCCGGGAGGGCGGGGTCCTGAAGCCTGAGCGCCCGGAAAAATACCCAGGAACAACAGCAGGATCCCGAATCCCAGCAGCATCACCAGGAGCCCAACGAGGAGGGACGTCATTACTCGACACTCCCGTCGGGGAGCAGCCAGTTGACGTCGAAGCCGGCACCCTGCAGGTCCGCGAGAGTTTCCTCTTGCGGACGCCCGACAGCGCGAGAAACGTCGCTGCCGATCGGCGCCTTGAAGATCTGCTGTGCCAGCGGACGTTTGGTCTCGCCAGGCACCAGCTCCGCGATCTCGCTGACGAAGCGCTTGAGTGTGCGGTTGCCGTCGAGGTGGTTGCTGAGCTGCACCACAAAGTCGATGTGCTGGCCGATTTGCGCGTAACCGAAGTCGCTGGCCGCGCCAAGTTTCTGACTGAGCAGCACGGCCATACGCTCGACCGCATCGGCGGGCGAGTTGGCGTGGAGGGTACTCATCGACCCAGCACCGGACTGCATCGCCTGGAGCATGGCGGTGATCTCGGGGCCACGAACCTCACCAACAATGATGCGCTGGGTGTTCATTCGCAGCGTCTCGACGAGCATCTCCTCGAGGGTGACCTCGCCGGGTCGACTGCCGTCGGGGTTGGGCTCGCCCTGGCCAGGGCGTGCTTCCAGGGGCGTGACGAGCGGGTGGAGTCCGCTGCGGTCGAGGTGAAGCTCACGCTCGGTCTCGATGGTCACGATGTGCTCGAGGGGCTCGATGCGATGCGCGAGCGCACGAAGAAGTGTGGTCTTTCCCGCGCCCTGCTGTCCGGACACCACGATCGACTTGCGCGCACGAACCGCCGCAGACAGGAACTCGTTCATGGCCTGGGTCATCGTTCCACGCGCGACAAGGTCTTCGAGCGTGATGGTGACGAGCGGGTGGCGACGGATGATGACGGTCGGCCGCGGGGAGATCGGCGGGTGCGTCGCCTGGAGGCGCTCTCCGCTGGGGAGAGACAGGCTCAGCTTCCACGAGGACGCACTGAAAGGACGGCCACGTTCGCCGTCGCGAGACGCGAGGAACTGGATGTCCTCGATGAGCTGCTGGTCGGAGTCGGCGATCGGGGGACGCTGCTCGATCTGGCCCCCACCGTAGTCGACATAAACCTTGTCGAATCCGAAGACCATCACGTTTTCGACGCGGGGGTCGTCAACATGCTGCTGGAGGCGTCCGAGGCGGAAGAGTGCGTCGTAGATCGCCTTCTGCATACGAAGGATCTGGTCTTCGTCCCACGGATCCTGACCCTGTCGGACGAGGGCGTCGACGTGGTCGCGCGTGACCTGAACGATCTGGCTGCGACCCACCTCGAGGCGGGCTTCGCCGTCGAGGGTGTCGTCGGCGGCAATCGCCGTGGACAACCGATTGGAGACGTCGGCACGGAACGCGCTGACGAGTGCCCAGTCGAGCTCGCCCGAGCCACCGGCACGACGGCGGCCCTCGGAGGCACGCGGTGCGGGATCCGAGACCGGTGCGGGATGCGCAGAGAGGAAACCGGGCACCTCGCCCGGGTTGGACGCGATCGGCGGGCGGGGCATGGTGTCTTCAGTGAGGGGTTCCATCACTGCCTGGTGCTGCTCCGGCGTGAGAGTGGGGATTCGCTCGCCGTCGGAGTTGGAAAACAACGGGAGGCTTGCGAAATCCAGCTCCGGAACGGTGACGGGTTCTGATTCTGGCTGAGTCATCGTCGGGTCTCCGTCTCGATGCCCCGGTTCTGGTCCAGGCGAGTGCGCTGGTCTGCGAGCTGGGTGCGGATGGTGTCGATGGCGGCGCGAAGTGACCGCGACAACTTGGTTTTTTCGAACTTGCGGGGAGCTGGCTCTCCCAACGAAAAGACGGACGCGGACTTGTCGTCCCAGGCGATTCGCACCACACGGTCGACGCCGAGTGCTTTACGAGTCTCAGCCGAAGAAAGTTGCGGGCCAGTGTTGGTTTCGACAAGCACCAGAGTGATGCTGCTCTCGCGGCCGTTGACCGCGAGCTCGGCACGGATGGCGGGAAGCCGTTTGTGCACGGCGACGATGTCGGGGAGTGTCGGACGCGCAACGATCAACACGGAGTCCGCGATGCGCAGTAGCGCCGAACGGGTATCCCCCACGGTCCAGCGTCCAGCATCAAAAATGACGTCCATACCCATGCCCTCGAAGCTCGAGGCGGCGGTGCCGAGCTGGCCCCACACCGGATCCATGGCGCGGGCAGCAGCGGGGTCCTTGAACCCGGCCACGAGCCGGCGCTCCGGTCCTTCGACGGCTTCGTCCACCAAGCTGATCGATTGCGCCCAGATCTGGTTGATGTCGAGCGAGCCGAGGTTATTGCTGGTCACCGCGAGTTCGCCAATGCTGCGGGCGTGGGCGAGCTGGCCGCGGAAGAATCCGGGCAGAACACTGCTGTAGCGGGACGGGTCGGCCTCAATGAGCATGACCGACTGGGGCCAACTCATCGCGAGGCCGAGCGCGGTGGTTGTCACACCGGGCGACCCGGCGAGGCTCAGCGCGAGAATCGTCGACACGGTGTTATTCCCCCTCGGGAGCGGCGTCGCCAGGCGCGGCGGTGGGCTCCGTGGTGGGCTCGGTCGGTGTGGTCGGCTCCGTGGTGGGCTCTACTTCGGCCTCAGGCTCGGCTGCTGGCGCAGGCGGCGCGATGGCATCCAACACCAGCGCCACACGGCCGGTCGCTGCACGGGCGGCTAGCGCAGAAGAGTTAAAGGTGTCGACAGAGACTGCGACTACCGTGTTGCCACTGACGTCGTCGAATCGCACCGCAACGATGGTCGCCGCGATCGATGCGGGCGTGCCGGCGGGCGGGTCGCCCTGAGTCACTGGGGTGTCGACGATGCGCACGGGGTCGCCGCTGACGAGCGGGTACGGGGGAAGCTGGTTAGGGGTGAACGAGATGCCCACGATCGACTGTCCCTGCGCCAGACCCGCGTCGGTAGCGATGTTGTTGGGAGAGATCAGAGTGCCCTCGGGGATGTCCACCACGGCGGTCTGGCCGAGCATGTTCTCCCGCTCGGAAAGGCCGAAGGACGGAATCGCCTGGTTGTCGGGGATCTCGACGGTGGTGAGATCACCAACCTCAATGACGTCGCCGCGCGCGATCGAGCTGGCGGCGGTGTAGACCTCCATGGTGCGACCCGTGCTCGTGTAGATGTACGCGGCCGCGAGTCCGGCAGTCACAATCAGGGCAATCGCGAGGGCGATGATCGCCGGTCGCGGTTTGTTGCGCACGCGCGACTCGACGGTACGAGTCTTTGCTGCGGTTCCCTTGGACTTTCGGTCGCCATCCTGCGGGCTCTCGTCGGTGACAGCGGCGTCGGTCATTGGTGCTCCTCTGAATCAATGCTGGGGTGCGATGGTGCGCTCGACCGAACAACGGCCGAGGAGTGCAGGCGGGGAGCTGCGGATGCTGCGGAGAGAAAGGATGCAGAAATGTGTCGTCCTGAGGCGGAGACACCGAGTCGTGCGGAAAAAAATCCGTCGGACGGGACTGAAGTCCCTGGTGCGGCGGAGGAAGAATGCAGAAGCTGGGAAAGCGTGAGCGCAGCCGATTTTCGGCGCGATCTCGTCATTGTTGTAAGCACTGGCCCCCGTCCGCTCACCCCTAAGGTATCCAACTTCGTGGTCTGTAATGACATAAATTCGGGCGCTTCGTCAGTTTTTGTCACATAACGACCCTCGAAGAGGGGGCACCCATCCGCGTCAGGCGCACAGATCGGTCTGCTGACGGGGATTTGGGCACGCGCAAAGACGTGATCGAATAGAGACGATGATTACCCCGGAAACACCTCCAGCCCGCTCCGTTCTGTCGCCCGATGGTGTCAATATCGCCACCTATGAGTACGGCGACCCCGAAGCGCCCACGGTGCTCGCGGTACACGGGTTCGCGTCGAGTGCGTTCCTCAACTGGCACGCTGCGGGGTGGATGCGCGACCTCCTGCGAAACGGGTTCCACATCATCGCGATCGACCAGCGCGGGCACGGCGCCAGCGACAAACCTCACGACCCCCGCGCGTACACAATGGACGCGCTCGTCGCCGACGTGCTGCAGGTTCTGGACACGTTTATGCTCGACGAGGTCGACTTTGTGGGCTATTCGCTGGGCGCCCGCGTCGGCTGGCAGGCCGCGCGCGATATGCCCAACCGCATCAATAGGGCCGTTCTCGGGGGCATCCCGGATGGCGATCCGCTCACCCGCTTTAAGGTCAGCGAGGCGCGGGCGTTTATTAACGACGGCACCCCGGTTGCCGACCGGCTCACCGGCGGATACCTGCAGATGGCAGGCAGCATCAAGGGCAATGACCTGCCCGCACTGGTATCCCTCGTTGAGGGGATGCGCGGCGGCCCCCAGCCCGACGCTGCGAACGCGCCCTTTCAAGAGGTGCTGTTCGCGACCGGAAGCGAAGACGGCATCCTCGAGAAATCGCGAGCGCTCGCCACGGCCGCACCCAACGCGTCGTTTTTTGAGATTCCCGGGCGTAACCACTTCAACGCACCCACCTCGCGGGCGTTCCGTGATGCGGCGATCGAGTTCTTGGGCGAGGCCCACTAGCCATTCTCGGATTTACTGCGCGGGACGTGGACGCGGGAGGTGTTTGCGGTTGGAGAGAAGTACCGCGAAGCATCCACCCACCGCCAGCACAGCGAGAGATACCAGCAATATCTCGGTCGTGAAGGGCGGAGTCAGTGCGGCCAGTATCGCGGGGGCGAGAAAGCCGATGTACGCGATGGCGTAGAAGAGCCCGGTGAGGCCGGCGAGGTCTTTCGGAGTGGCGATGCGCTGCACCTCAAGCAGGGACGAGAGCAGGCCGATGCCGAAGCCCGATCCCAGGATAAACGCGACGATGATGCCCAGGACGATGGATTGGGTATGGTCTACCACCGCGGCACCGACGATCCCCACGATGATGATGCCAAAACCGATGAGCAGAGCGCGGGCGCTCGACTCGGAGTCGAGGCGTTTGGCGAACGGCTGGATGAGCGCGGACGTACCGAGCATAATCACGCAGAGCAGGGTGGCGTAGGCGACGCCGAATCCCTCGGTGGGGGTGGACAGCAGCACGGGCAGGTAGCCGTACCCGACGGACGCAGCGACAAACAACCACGGCGCCATAATCACCACAACCCGCACAAAACGCTTGTGGCTGGCGGCGGGGATGCGGAACTGTTCGCGCAGCGGGCCGCGCACTCCCCCGGTCAAGCTGGTTTCGGGGACGCGGTGGATGAGCCACAAAAACGGCACGGCGAGGCAGATGTTGACCACAAAAGGGGCGACCTGGCCGAACGGGCTGAACTGGGCGATGCTCCCGGCGACGAGGGCACCGGACCCGGAGCCGAGAGTGAAGGCGAGGGATGCGCGGCGCGCACCACTGCCGAAGTCGGCGGTGATGTCATGCGGCGCCTGCGAGACCTCTTTGAGCCAGCTGTTGCCGACGGCCATGGCCACACCCACGGCGATACCGGCGAGAAATCGGCCGAGATAGAGCGGCGCGGGGCCGAAGACTCCGCAGGCGAGTGACGCACTCGCGGCGATTGCGGCGATAACCCCGACGTACATCAGCGGGCGTCGTCCGTAGCGGTCCGAGAGGGCGCCCGTGAGCAGCAGGCCCGGCGCGAGCCCCAGCACATAAATGCCGAGGAACGCGTTGACGACCAGCGAAGAGTAATGCTGCTCGGCCTTATAGAGCAGCAGCAGAGGGGTGAATTGGTTGCCGCTCCACGAGAGCACAAACACCAGGCCGAAGACAATCATCCAGGGGGTGATGCGACCCCGCGCCACGGTCGGTGGGGTACTGGTCACAGGTCACGAGCCTATGCCGTGAATGCGCTGCTCGATCCATGACTTTAGTCACAGCTTTGTCCGGGAACTACCGGTGCGATGAGAGTGTGCGGGCTCGGCGCGCAGAGCGTTAGGCCTGCGGTGTGCCCGTGGCGGGCGGACGGCGGATGCTCCGCAGTCGAACCACAATGATCCACCCCACGCCGAGCACAGCGCCGATAACGGTCATCACCCAGCCCGCGAGAACCTTCGTCTCGGGCGACGTGCCACTGGCACCGGGAGAGGTGTAGGCCGCAGAGTCGACGGGCACCGCGCTGCCCTGAATAAGCAGCACCACACCCACAATCAGCAGGGCGGCGGCGAGGATCGGGACACCCCAGCTGCGGAGAAGTTCGAGGGGAAGCATCCATCCAGAGTAGGCGCTACTCGGTGTTCGTTACTCGGTGTTCGTTACTCGAGAAGATCGATGGAGACGGCGACCGGCTCGCCCGGTGTGAGTGCCTCGGCCTTTCGCACAGCGGATTTCACCGGGAGCGCGTACGACCCGTCGCCCAAGCCGGGGAACATCGAGGTTGTCCACACCGATCCCCCGATCGTCACTTGCACACGCACCGAGCCGAACCCCCGGGGCGGGCGGGGCTGGTCGCGAATCTCGGCAGACTCGGCCTCCGGCACAGACACAAAAAACCAGTTGTCCCGGGAGCTCCACTCCCAGAGATCGGAGGTGAAGTCAACATGGGTGAGTCGGTCGCTCATCCCTCGATCGTAGTCGGGAGGATGCTCTGGGCCAGTGGTGGTGGTGTGGTGGCGGGATTGGCCGGGCGTTACTCGCTGCCGCGAAGTTCGAGCTGCCCGAGCATCCGGCGCAATGCCTCCTCAAACTGATCGCGCTGCTCGTTCGACAGCGAGGACGCGATGGATGCTTCGAAGGCAAGCAGCTCGGGCACGGCGTCGTCGATTTTGGCAACCCCGGCATCGGTCAGGCGCACGTAAACCACCCGGCGGTCGCTGTCACTGCGTTCGCGCACGGCGAGCCCGCTGCGCTCCAGCTGCCCCATTCGTTTGGTGATCGAGGCGTTGGAGGTGATGAGGGTGCGCGCGAGATCGGAGGAGGTCAGGGGCTCGGGCGAGCGGCGCACCGCGGAGAGCACGTCGAACTCGCCGCGCGAGATGCCAAACCCGGAGAGCACCTCGTCGCTGAGAAGGGTGACCACCCGCGCGATCCGGAGCACTCGACCGATGGTGCCGACGGCGGTGGTGTCCATCTCGGGGCGGAGGGTGAGCCAGGCGGCCCGGATCTCGTCGATCGCGTCACGGTGCTGCATTGCACGGTCCATTCTGACGACGGGGAGGAGGCCGAACCGGGACTGGAACGGGCGCACTGGTCGCGTCATAAGTATTTTACCTATAAAATAGTTGAGTTCGTCTTTCAGATCGGAAATCCTTGTCTTCCCCCTCTCCCCTTAGCGCGTGGTCGCGCGATGTTGTCGCCGTCGGCGGCCACCGCGGCGCTCACCGGGTCGCCCTTCGTGCCGGAATCTCGGTCGCGGTGCCCCTGCTCACCATCTATCTGATGGGCCACGTCGAGTGGTCGCTCTACGCCGCGTTCGGTGCGTTCACTGCGTTGTATGGCCGCAGCTCGTCTCCCCTACATCGCATTCGTATGCAGTCTTCCGCCGCCGTGATGATGATCGCGTCCCTGCTCCTGGGCGTTGGCGTCGCCACCCTGCCGAACCCCGAATGGACCATTGTGGTGGTGGCCACCCTGTGGACCATGGTGGTTGCTGCCGTCTCAGATGCGCTGAACTGGCATCCACCCGGTCCCCTCTTTGCGGTCTTCGCGCTGTGTGCCGTGGCCTCCGTTCCCGTGCAGAGCACCAGCTTTCGCGATGCGGCTCTCGTCAGCATCGCCTCCGCCCTGTTCTCGATCCTGGTGGGATTCCTCGGCCACTCCCGCACCGAACGCCGGTCGACCGCAGGGCGTGCCGGCCCCGCCCGGCCCACGTTCGCCCAGCGATTCTCCGGCCGCGACGAATGGTTTCTCCTGCTGCGCTTTGGTGCCGCCGCGGGCATCGCGGGGGCGCTCTCGACCGCGCTCGGCATTGGTCACCCGTATTGGGCCATTGTCGCGGCCATTGTTCCCATCAGCGGCGTGACGATGTCGCATTCGCTGGTGCGCGCAACGCACCGTGTGGTTGGCACGTTTTTTGGCCTGCTCCTGGCCTGGGCGATCCTCGCGTTCGAGCCATCGGGCCTGGTCGGGATCCTCATTGTGGTCGCCCTGCAGATTGGCGCCGAGCTGTTTGTTGGGCGCAACTACGCGCTCGCGCTGATCTTTGTTACGCCACTGGCGCTGGTGATGATCGCGTTGGCGCACCCCGTCGGAGTGGCGGCGCTGATCCAGGACCGCGCGGTCGAAACCGTGCTCGGAACAGTAGTCGCTCTCGCCGTGGTCACACTCTCGTGGCTCGCCCGGGGCCGCACCCGGGGAATCGCCCGGTCGTAGATCGTTGTGTCACCCGATTGGGGGGATGTCGCCGGGCTGTCCTAACGTGGAGGGATGACACCTCGTCACCGACCTGTCCGTCTACTGGCCGTCTCCCTTGCCGGACTTCTGGTGCTGAACGCGTGCACCACCCCCGCCGATGAATCGGCGGACCCGCATCAGGCGCAGACCTCGAGTCCGCCCGACGCCGTGACGGTGGTGGCATCCGGCACCGATGTGGGTACGGCGCTCGGCACCAGCCGCGCCCTGTTCACCCACTCTCCCGTAGTGGTCGTTGCGCCGACGGGCGACGCTGACGCCGCCGAACTCGCGGCGGGCACAGCAGTGGACCTCGGCGTTCCCCTGTTGATTGCCCCGGCGAAGGGTGATGACGGTGCTGACGCCCTGGCGGACGAGTTCGACCGCCTGGGCGTCACCACCGTGCTTGCCGTCGGCGACGTTGGTCAGATCGATGTAGGCGACCTCGACGACGCTGCGGGTGATTCCGCGGAGAACTCTGGGGTGGTACGGGTTGATGCCACGTCCGACGCACTCGCGATTGCGGCCACCGAGTTGCCCACCATCGTCCGTGCTGAGCCCCTCACGGATACCGTGGCGCTCGCGATCGACGACCCCGCGCAGACCGCGGCCATAGCTACGGCGGAGGCGTCGGGCATCGAGGTACTGCGTGTACCAGCATCCACCCCGAATCCCCAAGCCACGCCGGAGATCATCGAAGCCCTGCACGCCTCACCCGCCACCAAAACCCTCTCCATCGGCGCCGCCTACAACACCGAACCTGCCCTGGAGTGGAAGATTCGCACCGCGAAGACCGGCACCCAGCTGCCGGGCGGTGGGCAGCTGATGTTTCCCGCCCACCAGTTTGTGGCGCTCTACGGTGCGCCGGGAACGGGGTCTCTGGGGGTGTTGGGGGAACAGGATGCCGCGGCGTCAGTGCAGCGGGCGCGCGACGTCGCCGCTCCCTACACCGGGCTCACCGACAAAACCGTGGTGCCGATGTTCGAGATCATCGCGACGGTTGCGGCGGGAGCTGCCGGAAGTGACGGCGATTACTCCAACGAACTCGAGATTGAACGGCTGCGCCCGTGGATCGACGCGGCGACCGAGGCCGGGATGTATGTGGTTATCGACCTTCAGCCCGGGCGAACGGATTTTTTGACCCAGGCCAAGCGCTACCAGAGCCTGCTCGAGCTGCCCAACGTGGGCCTCGCGATTGATCCGGAGTGGCGGCTCGCGCCCGACCAGGTTCCCCTCGAGCAGATCGGGTCAGTGAGTGCGGCCGAGGTCAACGCGGTCACCTCGTGGCTGGCGGATCTCACCAACACCAACGGACTGCCGCAGAAGATGGTGGTGCTCCACCAGTTCCAGCTCAAGATGCTGCAGGATCGCAGCCAGATCGACACATCCCGCCCCGAGCTGGCGATGCTGATCCACGCCGACGGGCAGGGCGCCCAACCCGACAAACAGGCGACCTGGCGTGCACTGCATCAGGATGCTCCGGCCGGCATCGCCTGGGGATGGAAAAACTTCTACGACGAAGACGCCCCGATGCTGACGCCCGAACAGACGGTGACCGATGTGTCACCGCTGCCGGACCTCATCACCTACCAGTAGCACCGGTCACTCCACCACGCGGCCCGCCTCCAGCCGGACGACCCGATCGGCGCGCACTATCACCTCGTCATCGTGGGTGACGTGAACAACGGTTGTCCCTCGGCGCACTTCCGCGTCGAGCGCCGCAGCAATCAGGTCGCGGGCGAACGCGTCCACGCCGGCGGTGGGTTCGTCGAGCAGCAGCACTGTGGCACGCTGGGCCAGGCCCTGCGCCACCAGCGTGCGCTGGCGTTGCCCGCCCGACAGTTCCGTGAGGGATCGCTGCGCGAGATCCTGCAACCCGAGAGCAGCAAGTGCGTCATCCACAATGTCACGATCGGTGCGGGTGATGCGCCGCCAGGCACCGCGCTGGGCCCAGCGCCCCATGGTGACGGTGTCGCGCACCGTGAGCGGCAGCCCATCGGGCACACCGCTGCGCTGGACAACGAGCGCGATGCCCCCGCTCGCCCTCTCACTGCGCCGCACTGATCCCGAGGTGACCGGCACAACACCGGCGAGAAGCCCAAGGAGTGTGGATTTTCCCGACCCGTTGGCCCCGGTGATAGCCGTCATCCCGTATGCGGGAATGTCTAGGTTCACCCCGGCGAGCGCAGGAATCCCGTTGTGCGACACGGACACGTTCGCCAGCGTCCACGCGACATCGCGAGCGGAGCCAGAGGGCATCGCCGCGTCACGAAGGGCAACGTCGGGCGAGACACGGAAGGAGAAAGCCATGTCCCGAGTGTACGTGATATCGAGAACCATTTTCATGTAGGGTCGTCGCCATGACCTGGATCACCGAGCCGTTTGCCGCGGACTTTATGCAGCGGGCGCTTCTCGGAGGCGTTCTCGTCGCCACCATTTGCGCCGTGGTGGGCACCTGGGTGGTGATCCGCGGAATGGCATTTCTCGGGGAGGCAATGGCCCACGGCATGCTCCCCGGGGTGGCCGCAGCCTCGCTCATCGGGGCGCCCGTTATCCTCGGCGCCGCCGTCAGCGCGGTGGTGATGAGCCTCGGTGTGAGCCTCATTTCCCGGCGGGGACGCCTGTCCCAAGACACCAGCATCGGTCTGCTTTTTGTGGGGATGCTCTCGCTCGGCGTCATCATCGTGTCGCACTCGCGCAGCTTCGCCGTCGATCTCACGGCGATCCTGTTCGGCGACGTGCTGGCGATCAGCGAACCGGACCTCGCAATGCTCGCACTCGCCCTGGTGGTGACCGTACTCGTCACGGCCGGATTCCACCGATCGTTTGTCGCGCTCGCGTTCGATCCCCGCATCGCCACAACGATGACGCTGCGGCCACGACTCGCGCACGTCGCCATGATCGGTCTGGTCACCCTCGCGGTTGTCGCCTCCTACGGCGCGGTGGGCTCTCTACTGGTGGTCGGACTGCTCCTGGCCCCCGCGGTTGCCGCCGGCCACTGGGCCCACCGGATCCCCGCGATTATGCTCCTCGCCACCGCGTTCGGCGCCGCGACCGTACTGCTCGGCCTCCTGCTCTCCTGGTACGCCGGCACCGCCGCCGGAGCATCGATCGCACTCACCGCGATCTGCCTCGCCGTTGCGTCGGCCGCTGTGTCCACCCTTCGCCGCCGCCGTGGGGGCGCAGAGTCCTTCACCGCGCCGGAACGTCTCCCCTCGATCCCGCAACAGAAAGCCACAAGTGCCTCGAACTAACACCGCTCGAATCCACACTGCTCGAACCCACCCCGCTCGAACCCGCACCATCCGTTCCCTTTCGCTCGCGGCGCTTGCAGCTGTCACACTGGCAGGCTGCGCGTCGACCTCGCCTCCCGCAGAACAGCCGGCAGAGACGTCCACCCCGCACGGTTTTGTCGAGGGAGCCGCCGAGGCCGCCGAACCCCAACTGCACCTCGCTGCCCTGTCCGGCGCCGGCGCCGGCGAGATCACACTCCTCGACCTGCTCGACGAGAGCAGCGACACGCTGGGGACGGTGGATGCCGCCTCGGCAGTCTCCACGGACGGGCGCTACCTCTTTGTCTCCTCACAGACGACGGGTGAGCTGTCGGTGATCGACACCGGTGTGTGGACGGTGGACCACGAAGACCATTTCCACTACTACCGGGCGGAAGCCCGTGTGGTGGGCTCCCTCGAGGGGCAGGGTGAAGCCGTGGTCTCCTCCGGCCCCACCGTGACCGGCGTGTGGTTTGCCGAGTCGGGCGAAGGGATCCTGCTGGACACCGCCGCTCTCGGCACCGGCGAGATCACCGAGGTCGCCCGCATCAGCGGCGAGCCCCACACCGGCGTACTCGTCCCGTTCGGTGACGCCGTCCTCGCGACGGGCGCCAACGCGGAGGGGATTGCCTCCCGCGTCGACGTTCTCGGCACAGACGGGACGCCCACGACGAGCGCCGGAGCAGCGTGCGAGGCGCTCTCGGGCAGCATCACCACGCGTGTGGGTGTGGTGTTCGGATGCGCCGATGGTGCACTTCTCGCCACAACCAGCGCCGACGGAATCACCTTTGAGTCGATTCCCTACCCGGCCGATGCGCTCGCGGACGGCGCCGGTGTCTCCACCGCGGACCGCGCGCTGGAGTTTCGCAACCGGGAGGGACGCCCCTCCGTCGCCGCCGTCGCGGGAACCCGCGGCGCGTGGATTCTTGACACGCGTGAACGCACCTGGACGCTGCTGCCCACCGACGTGCCGCTGCTGCAGGTGTCTGCGGCGGACGACACCGGCGACCACGTGGTCGCCCTCGCCGCCGACGGGCGGGTGTTGGTGCTGGATGCCTCAGCGGGAACACTCCTCGCGAGCACCGAGCCGATTCTCGCGACGTCGCTCACCGACCCCTCCCTGACGGCCGGGGTGGAACTGACCGTGGACGCCACCCGTGCCTATGTGAACTCCCCCGCCGACAACCTGCTCTACGAGATCGACTACGCCGACGGCGCCCGCATCGCGCGCACCTTCGATGTCGACTCCCCCGCCTTCCTCGCAGAAACCGGACGATGACCACACGACTCCCCCTGCGCGCCTCGGCCGCGACTATCACCGCCCTCGCG